>SWBZ01001090.1_pt1 | contig 241243 bp, 221 predicted proteins | sample 4693031 | NCBI WGS metagenome assembly SWBZ01 (sample SAMN10267274, study PRJNA491770) | bioreactor metagenome | isolation source: DHS bioreactor inoculated with | place: Japan: off Shimokita Peninsula
CCCCCCCCCGCAAGGCCACTCCCTTACCGCTGCGCCGAAACCAGAAGCATCATCGGCCGCTCCAGCTCCTCGGCCAGTTCCGGCATCTGCGCAATCTGCGCCTCAGTCGGTGCGAATTCCCTGATTTCGCGCAACACAAATCCCGCACCGATCAGCGCGTTCAGCGTCGTCGCCATGGTGCGGTGATATTTGAGCACTCCCTTGGCGAACCAGTCGGTGCGCCGCTCCCCTTCCAGCGCATAGCAATTGACCGGCCAGGTCTTGTGTCCGTCTTCTTCCGGCAGCCAGCGCGGCCGCATGGCAGCCATGAAAACCGGATGTTCGATGGTGAACACGAAATGCGCCCCCGGTGTCAGCGCTCCATGGATCGTCCGTACCAGCCGGTCGAAATCATGGATATAGTGAAAGGTCAGCGCGCTGAACGCGAAGTCGAACGCCCCTCCGGGCAGGTCAAGCGTCTCCAGGTCGGCGATCCGGTAGTCGATGGCCGCATCGTCGGTGTCGGTACGCGCCCGCGCGATCATGTTCTGCGAAACGTCGAGCCCGAGAACGCTCCGCGCGCCCGCCTCGCGCAGATATCGTGAGGCCCAGCCAAACCCGCATCCCAGATCAACAACACGCCGATCCGTCACATCCGGCAGCATGGCAGCGATGGCCGGCCATTCCGGCGCGCCTGCCAGTCCGTGCACCTGCCGTGGAAGCTGGCTATAGCCTTTGAAAAAATCGGAATTATCATAGATGTTCTGCGCCATTGATTGTCTCCATTTCTCAAAAATGGACGGGGCACAGATTTACGCACAAAACCCCGTCCGCGTCGCGGCGAGGCTGCAGGAGTGTGATCCGCGTCTTTCTCTCAGCGTGGTTCAGGCTCCGGCATCTCGCCCTGGAAGATGCCGGCCGGCCGGGAAACGATGTGCGTGTCCTGCTCGATCATGGCCATTCATATCCTTTGCCGGTCCAGCACTGTCAAGAGATGCAACCGCGCGGCCACCCGTTCTTGCTATCCCGTGCGAAGCCGATAGTCTCACCGCGCAGTGCAGGCTCACGGAGGCATCCGATGCGAAACTCGGTCGAACAATCCATGCACCTTTTCTGGCGCCGCACGGATATGGACGGGCTGGAGCGGCTCACCCTTTCCATCCGCCAGCAGGGCGTCGAGGCCCGCTCCACGGTACTGTGTCTGGAAGCTGGCGGCTGCCGCATAGACTACAGCTGGACGCTCGACGCCGCGTGGCACACGCAGAGCCTCACAGTTGAACGCTGGAACGGCGAGGGTCATGGCCAGTTGCATCTCGAGCGCGCCGGAACCGGCTGGCGGGTAAACGGAGCGCCCCGCCCCGATCTTGACGGGGCCGCCGAACCGGACCTTTCCGTCACCCCGTTCTGCAACACTCCGCCCATCCGCCGGACGCCGGCCACGCCCGGCGAACACCTCACGCTCGACACCGCCTTCATCGACGGGCCGGCACTCACCGTCGCGCGCTCACGTCAGCGCTACCTGCGTCAGGGCCCCAATGCCCTGCGCTATATCGATCTGGGGCTGTCGAGCGGCTTCGAAGCAGACCTCAGCGTAGACGATGAGGGTCTCGTCATCACCTATGAGCATCTCTTCCAGCGCATCGCCCCGCCCGACTGAACTGCGCCAGCGAGAGCAATACGTGTCAGAGCGCAATTGTTAAAATTCGCTCCCGCAACAAAACCCCATCTTCAGATGCGTTTGATGAACTGCCGCCAGGGAGCGGACGATGGCACGCATCTACAACTTTTCCTCAAGGTCAGGCGGAAGCAACAGTCCGTGGCGCACGGGCTCAGAGCGCACCGGCAGGCGCAGAGGCTGGCCAGTGCGCCCGTTTCAGGTTTTGAAAGAAGGGTTTGGACTGATCACACTCGCCCTCGTCACCGGGTGGGCGGCGGCACATTATTCGGTCATTCCTACCGACAGAATCTCGAACCTCTTCACGGGCTCTCGTTCCGAAAGTCACCCCTTCGTTGTCCGCTATTTCCCTGTCTGTGCAGGCGGGAAACGCCTCAACTGTATCGTTGATGGAGATACGCTCTACATCGATGGCGAGAAGATCAGAGTGACCGGCTTCAACACGCCAGAGCTCTTTTCGCCCCAATGCGCCCAGGAAGCCCAGCTCGCCCGCCGCGCCCAGCGCCGCTTTCAGCAGATGGTCAATGCCGGCCCGTTTGAGGTCCGGCGCACGAGCCCGCGCGACCGCGATGTCTATGGCCGCAAACTCAGAAGCCTCTACCGCAATGGAAAACCTCTCGGCGATCAGCTCATCGCCGAGGGTCTCGCCCATCGCTGGCGCGGCTTCAAGGAATCCTGGTGCTCGTAATTATTCAGGCACACCTCTCCTCACCTAAGAAGTCCCCGCCCGGCCAGATTGCGCATCAGCGCCGCCGTTCCAAAGGTCCAGGGCGGGCAATCGGTGGAAAGCCGCACCGTGTTTGTCAGCGCGCCAAGCCCCGGGCTCGAAATCGTCACCTGATCGCCCACCCTGTGCGTGAACCCCTCACCGGGCACGTCACGGTCCTGCGTCGGCGCGAACAGCGTGCCCAGGAAAAGCATGAACCCGTCGGGATATTGATGGTGTCGCCCACAGGTCTGCGCCACCAGATCGAGCGGATCGCGGCTGATTTCCGCCATCGAGCTCTTGCCTTCAAGCACGAAGCCATCTTCGCCCGTCACAAGAAGGTCGAGCTCCGCGCCCCGCACATCGTCAATGCCATACCCATCGTCAAACAGCCGGATGAAAGGCCCGATGGCGCAGGAGGCGTTGTTGTCCTTGGCCTTGCCGAGAAGCAGCGCCGAGCGCCCCTCCACATCGCGCAGATTGACGTCATTGCCGAGCGTCGCCCCCTTCACCCGGCCGCAACTGTCCACCGCCAGCACGATTTCCGGCTCCGGGTTGTTCCAGTTTGAAACCGGGTGAAGCCCGATTTCGGCTCCGTGGCCGACCGAAGACATGGGCTGTGCCTTGGTAAACACCTCCGCGTCCGGCCCGATACCCACTTCGAGATATTGCGACCACACGCCTTCCGAGATCAGCGCCCGTTTCACCGCTTCGGCCTTCTCGGATCCCGCCTTCAGGTCACGCAGGCTGTCGCCGATGATCGCCTGGCAGCGTTCACGGATCGCTGCCGCCTTCGATGGGTCTCCGGCAGCGCGCTCCTCGATCACCCGTTCGATCATCGAGCGCGCAAACGTCACGCCGCAGGCCTTCACCGCCTGCAGATCGTTGGGCGCAAGCAGATGTGGGCGCGCGCTGCCCGTGGTGTCGGCAGGGCGCTCTGCGGCGATCGCCTTGAGCGTGCCAAGCCTCTCTCCGCCTGCCGCCCGTTCGCGCGCATAGCCCGCCGGATCGTCCATCTCCAGAAGATCGCGCATGGTCGGCGCCTCGGGTGACGTGATGTCGATCAGCGCTCCGTCCCGGAGCACACAAAGCGCTGGTCCCGCCACATCCGGCTTCCAGACCCGCCCGACAAACACACCTTTTTCCGGAAAACCCGCCGCTTGCACCATCTCGCCCCTCCCGGCTCTCATGAAACCGTGCCTGAATAGCAGAGATGCGTGCGCACCGCGCCCTAATTTTCGGATCGCGCCAGTGCCACCGCCGCCTCGATCTCGTCGGCGGCGAGGAGCCGCCGGTAAAGCCGCTTCCCGATCAGGAAAGCAGGCGTTCCGGCAAGCTTCAGCGCCTTCGCATGCGTTTCGTTGCGGGCAATCAGGGCGTCGATCCCTGCAATATGCACATCAAGCATGTCGCGCACATCGCCGGCATCAGCACCAGCGCTGCTGAGCGCGTCGTCCACTCCGCCATGTGTCAGCCCGCCCTCTATGGCCATCACCGCATTGTGCGCCGCTTCATAAGCGCCAAGGGCAGCCGAAGCATGCACCATGCGCGAGGCATACCAGGCCAGATCGCCATTGATCGGCCAGTCTTTCATTATCAGTCGCAGATTGCCGTCAGAGCGCACAATCTCCTTCAGCGCAGGATGGATCGCCTTGCAGGAAGGGCAGAGATAATCGAAGAACTCGGCAATCGTCACATCGCCGGCGGGATTGCCCAGCACTTGTAGGGCCGGGTCGCGCACGATCTCGTCAAGTCCGGTCGCCGCTCCCGCCACACCGGGCACAAAAGCCGTCGCTCCAGCCAGAAATCCACGCCGGGAGATCACACACCCGCCTCCGCCGCGCGCACGGTCAGAACGGCGCGCAATCCGCCACCGCTCCGGTTTTCAAGCACGAGCGCGCCACCGATGCGTGCCATTGCTGCCTGCGCGATGGCAAGGCCCAGTCCACTGCCGGTCGCCGAGCGGTTTCGCCCACGCACAAATTTCTCCACCACCGTGCAAATCTCGGCTTCCGGAATGCCCGGCCCCTCATCCTCAACCACGAGGCGCACGTCGCGGCCGGCTTCCTCCACCCGACACACAACCATGGAATTTTCCGGCGAATGGTTGAGCGCGTTCTCGATCAGGTTGCGCAGCGCGAGCGAGAGGAAATGCGGTTCGGCAAGGATCATGGCATCCTCCCCGTCTCCGCCTTCGACTGCGAGACGCGCCCCGCCTGAAGGCAGGGCCAGTTCCGCCGCACTCCGGTCTAAAAGCGCCTGCGCACTCACCGCCTGAAGGTTCGGCGCAGCATCGTTCGCCTCCAGTGCGGCGAGATCCAGCAACTGCTTCACGAGCCGGCTGGTGCGGTCAACGCCGGCTGTGATCTGCCGCAGCGCATGGGCATGCAGGGCGGGATCGTCACTCGCAAGCGCAATCTGCGCCTGCGTCTTCACGCCGGCCAGCGGCGTTTTCAGTTCATGGGCGGCAAAGGCGGTAAAACTGCGTTCGCGGTCACGCGCATCTTCCACCCGCTTGAACAGCCCGTTCAGTGCACTCACCGCCGGCGCAATCTCCTTGGGCAGATTACCGGCCTGCAGCGGGCGCAGATCGTTTGCCGCACGCTTCGACAGCGTGTCTGCCATATCACTCAGCGGTGAGAGGCCACGTCGTACCGAAACAAGAATAACGCCCGCCAGAAACGGCAGGATCAGAAGCGCGGGCACCACCAGCCCCGTGATCACGTCACTGACGAGGCTTTCGCGGATTTTCAGGCTGTCACCCACCATCACGCGCACGCCAAGCCGCTCGTTTTCCACGGTGAAGACGCGCCAGCGCTCACCCTCCACTTCCGTTTCGGAAAACCCGTCCACCACTTCGCTCAGCTGCGTTGTTGGCGCATTCTCCGACCGTCCGACAAGGCTGCCCTCCAGCGTCCAGATCTGGCACGAGAGCTGCCGTTCATAGGGGCGATGGCTATGCTCGAATTCGCCCACCACATGGCTCGCCGTCCCTTCTTCCAGCCCCACCTCTATGCGGTGGTCGGAAAGAAGCGAATTGACCATCCGCGCCGCCTCCATCAGCCGCGCGTCGAGCACCCGCTCCACCTCGGCCTGCGTACTGAGATAGATCCAGCCGACCGCGAGCAGCCACACCAGCCCCGTCGATCCCATGAGGATCAGGATCAGCCGAGCGCGGATAGACCTCATGCGTCCGTCTCCTGGAGACGGTAGCCCACCCCGCGCACGGTGCGGATGAAGTCGGAGCCGAGTTTGGTGCGCAGCTTGTGAATGTGCACCTCCACGGCGTTGCTCTCCACCTCTTCCTGCCAGCCATAGATCGTTTCTTCGAGCGCCGGTTTGGAAAGGATGCTTTCCGGCCGCTCCATCAGCGCCGCCAGAAGCGCGAATTCGCGCCGCGTCAGGATCACGGGATCGCCGTCGCGGGTCACCGACTGGCTTGCCGGATCGAGCGTCACCCCGCCCCAGGCAAGCGTCGCGCTGGAACGCCCTTTGCCCCGGCGCACCGCCGCGCGCACGCGCGCCGACAATTCGTCGAGATCGAAGGGCTTTCCCACATAGTCGTCCGCACCGGCGTCCAGCCCGGCAATCCGGTCGGGAACCTGATCGCGCGCCGTCAGAAGAACCACCGGCGTGGCATCGCCCCGCCGGCGCATATCCGAAAGCACATCGAGGCCGGAGCCATCCGGCAGCATCAGATCGAGCACCACCCCGTCATAGGCCTGCGCGCTGAGCGCGGCGAAGGCGTCCTCGCAGGTGGCCACGGCATCGACCGCAAAGCCGGCAAGTCCCAGCCCCACGGTCAGTCCGTCCAGAAGCAGCGGATCGTCTTCAACCACCAAAAGTCGCATCGCACGCGTCTCATTCACATTGGCAAGGGGCAAAGCCTGTCAGGATACCAGAAGATGCTGCATCTTCGGGTCGGGTATGACGACAATAGGGCTGCCGTCCCTTACATTGTCATGCAGGTGAATCACATCCTGGTTGATCAGGCGGATACAACCGGACGAAACAGCCTTGCCGATGCTCCACGGCTCTGGCGTGCCATGAATGCGATAAAGCGTGTCCCTGCCGTTGAGATGAATATAAAGCGCGCGTGCGCCAAGAGGGTTGCGCAGCCCCGGAGGCATGCCGCCATTGGCGATGCTGTAGGGCTTCAACTCCGGTCGCCGCGCCACCATCTCGTCCGGCGGGGTCCAGCGTGGCCATTCACGACGATAGGCCATGATCGCGCGTCCCGCCCAGGAGAAGCCGTCGCGCCCGACACCAATGCCATAGCGCGTCGCCCGGTTCGGTCCGGTCACATGGTAGAGATACCTGTTAGGCGTATCCACGATCAGCGTGCCCTTGCGCTCGCTGGTCGGATAATCCACCTCCTTGCGCCACCAGCGCTCTTCCAGATGGCTGACATCCACTTCGGGAATGGGAAAACGCTCATTCGGCATGGCGTAATACATGGGCGGAACGACGCGCCTGGGCTTCGGCGGCTCAACCACCACCACCCTGGGAGCCTCGGGCTTCGGCGTCGCAACGCAGCCCGAAACCGCCAGCGCGCTCAACCCGGCCAGAAAGCCACGCCGTCCCAATCGCGCTGAACCTGCAGAGTGTCCAGCGTCCGTGAGTCCCTCGTTCGGCAGTTCGGACATACGCATCCGGACGCCCATGCCCGCGCGAAATTGCGCCATTCTGAAAACTCCTTGCTGTTTTGCCAGCCGCCCAAACAACACCCACCTTAAGGCTGCCTTAAGTTGAGGCGTTCAATCCGCCCTCCGAGACCCGCCATGAGGCACGCTCCCGGTGGCCCACACGATTTGAAGTGACAGAATGAAGACGATCCTGATCGCGCTTGTGGCTTTCCTGTCCGTCAGCCTTGCACCCGCCCCCGCCTCGGCTCAGACCACCAGACCGCTGCCGGTCGAAGAGGCCTTCACCCTTGAGGTGACGCGCACGCAAGACGGCACGCTTGCCCTCAACTGGCAGATCGCCAAAGGCTATTACCTTTATCGCGATCACATCGGCGCATCGCAGGATGGCGCGGAACTGCCGCTCGAAACCAGCCCCGGCATCCGCAAGGACGACCCCACATTCGGCCTTTCCGAAGTCTATTACGATGCGGCGAGCGCACATCTTGCCGAACAGGTCTTCGGCACATTCGACGTCACCTTTCAGGGCTGTCAGGATGGCGGCATCTGCTACGCACCGGAAAACCGGCAGGTAAACGCCCTTTCGCTCACCGTCACCACGCCCGCGGCCCCACAGGCCGCAGCGCCCGTGGAATGGGTCACAGAAGAAGCACCCGCCGCCAGCGAAGACACCGGCTTCGCGCTTGCCGAAGATGACGGACTTATCCAGTCGCTGCTCGGCCGAGGCGGCGTTCTGCTCGTTCTCGTCAGCTTCCCGCTTTTCGGCCTGCTTCTCGCCTTCACCCCTTGCGTCTTTCCCATGTATCCCATCATGGCCGGCGCGCTGGCGCGCGAGGGCGACAGGCTCACCGCCTGGCGTGGCTTCGAGCTCTCCTCGATCTATGTGATCGCGCTCGCCTCGGCCTTCGCGTTTCTGGGCGCTGCCGCCGGCTGGTCCGGACAGAACCTGCAGCTCGTTCTGCAATCGCCCGTCACCATCGGCATTCTGTCCGCGCTCTTCGCCGTTCTGGCGCTTTCCATGTTCGGCCTGTTCGAACTGCAACTGCCCACCGCATGGACAAGCTGGGTGGCAAACCGCACGGGCGGCGTCGGTGGCTCACGCCGCTCGGCGGCCATTCTCGGCTTCTCATCCGCCCTCATTGTCGGCCCCTGCGTCACAGTTCCGCTCGCCGGGGCACTCCTCTACATCGCCCAGACCGCCGATGTGGCGCTGGGCGCAGCAGCCCTTTTCGGCCTTGGCATCGGCAAAGGCATCCCGCTCATCATCATGGGCACGCTTGGCGGCAAGGCTCTGCCGCGCGCCGGCGCATGGATGGAAAGCGTCAAGCGGGTGTTCGGCTTCGGCTTCCTGGCCACCGCCATCTGGACGGCAACGCCTCTCCTCCCCGCCGGCCTCGATCTGGCGCTCTGGTCCGCCCTTCTCATCGCCATTGCAAGCTTCGCCTTCAGCGCAAAGATCGCCGAAACAACGCCGCTTGCCGCCATCCGTTCGGTTGGCGCGCTGTCGCTCATCTACGGCATCATCCTGATGCTGGGCGCGGCGTCCGGTGGCACCGATCCGCTCAAGCCGCTGGCCCAGATCGCCCAGCGCAGCGAGGCATCCGCCCCGGCCCGCGAACTCGCCTTCGGGCAGACCGGCTCGATCCCCGAGCTCAAGGCGCAGCTCGCCAGCGCCGGCGATGCGCCCACCCTCGTCTATTTCACCGCCGACTGGTGCGTCACCTGCCGCGTCATCGAGCGCTCGGTCCTGCCGGATGCCGGCGTGATCGACAGTCTCCACGGTTTCCAGCTCATCAAGGCCGACCTGTCGGACTTCAATGACGAGAACGCAGCTCTGTTGAAAGCCCTTGAAGTGGCAGGCCCGCCCACCATGCTCTTCTTCGACAGCGCAGGCCGCGAGGTCGCCGGCACCCGCCTCGTCGGCTCCGTGACGGTGGAAAACCTGACCGGCTCGGCCAAAACCGCAGGGGCGCTCTGATCATGAATGCCGTATCTCTCGGGCCGCTCGTCCTTGCGGCAGACCGCCTTGCGGTTGTACTCGCCATCTTCGTCTTCCTCATCGTCACCGGCATCATGGCCCGCAAGGTGGACGAACGCTTCAACGCCTGGTCCTGGTGGGCGTTTCTCGGCGGCATTATCGGCGCGCGCCTCGGCCATGTGCTCATCAACATGGAAAGTTTTGTGGCCGACCCGCTGCGCATCTTCGCGGTGTGGCAGGGCGGCTTCTACTGGCCAACGGGCGCGGCCGCCGTCATCGTCAGCCTGCTCGTCATGCTGCCCACAGGCCGCCAGCGCCTCTGGGCGCTTCTGCCGCTGGCACTCTCCCTCATCGTCTGGAACACGACATGGCAGCTCACCGGCGGCACCGACCCCCTCGCCGTCCCGGATCAGGCCTTTGAAACGCTCGAAGGCAATGGCTACCGCCTCGAAGAGCACAAGGGCACGCCGCAGGTGGTCAATCTGTGGGCCACATGGTGCCCGCCCTGCCGGCGCGAAATGCCCATGATGGCCGACATCGCCGCTTCCACGGACGATGTCACCTTCGTCTTCGCCAATCAGGGCGAAGGCCGCACGGCCATCCAGCGCTATCTCGCCGCCTCCGGCCTCTCGCTCGACACGATACTTGTCGACCAGTTCAGCGACCTGTCGCGCTTCTACAGCGCGCCCGGACTGCCCGCCACGCTGTTCATCGACGCCGACGGCGTCCTGCAACACGCGCATCTGGGCGAAATCTCACGCGAGGTGCTCGTCGAGAAGATCGAGAACCTCAGAACCAGCATCAGCCCATCAGGAGACACAAGGCCATGATGAACCGCCGTACCCTGCTCGTCGCCGGCGCAGCGACGCTCGTCACCGCCGCCGGTCCGGCCCGCGCCCAGCTTTACCCAACCGTCGAAGAGGTTCTGTTCGACACGGAAATCCCGGTCATCGGCAATCCGGATGGCGACGTCACCATCGCCGAGTTCTTCGACTACCAGTGCCCCTATTGCAAACGCGGCCACCCGGACCTGCTCGACGTGGTGCGTGAAGACGGCAATGTGCGGCTGGTGATGAAGGACTGGCCCATTTTCGGCGGCCCGTCCGTCCATGCGGCAAGCCTCGTCCTCGCCGCCGGCCCGGACTATGAAGCCGTCCACAACGCGCTGATGGCCACACCCGGACGATTGACGAAGGACGAGGTCGACGAGACCCTTTCCGCCGCCGGCCATGATCCGGAAAAACTCCTGTCGAACTTCAAGAAGGACCGCCAACGCATTGAAGGGATTCTCTCCCGCAATATGGAGCAGGCTAATGCTTTCGGCTTCAACGGAACGCCGGCATTCCTCTTCAACACCAAGATCCAGTATGGCGCGATGCGCCGCAACGACATTGTTGCCGCCATTGCCGAGGCCCGTGGCTAAAGCAATTCCAGCAAAAGTGGGAACCGGTTTTGCGTCCGGAATTGCGCAATACAATAGCTCAGCAAATGAACGGGGGGCGTGAAGCCCCCCAAAAATGCAATCATCTTTTTTCGGCGGTCAGCCCGCCACCTTGCCGACCCAGCGCCACCAGGCGCTTTCATTGCCGTGGAAGACGTTCAGGTCGATCTTTCCGTTCACTCCCTGACTCAGGCCAGATCCTGAGTATTGCCAGAACACCCAGTCACGGCCCGGATAGACCTTCGAGGGATGCTCGGCCACGGCGCGCAGCCAGAACGGATGGTTCGGGAAGGCGCCCTTCAGATTGTCCTCGTAGAAATCCGGCGCGGTGTAGATGATCGGCCGCTGGCCATAATGGCGCTCCAGCCGGTCGAGAAAGACCTGCATCTTCTCCAGAACTTCCGCACGCGACGGTTTCCACTTGCAGCTCGACTGGTGGTTCCACTCCACATCCAGAACCGGCGGCAGTGCGCCCTTCACTTTCGGCACATTGCGGATGAACCACTCGGCCTGGTCGGATGCCCTCCGGCACCAGAAGAAGAAGTGATAGGCACCGCGGCGAATGCCGGCATCCGCCGCCCCCTTCCAGTTCGTCTTGAACATCGGATCGATGTGATCGACGCCGTCCGTCGCCTTGATATAGGCGAAATTCGCACCACGCTCACGCAGCTTCACCCAGTCGATGTCGCCCTGCCAGCGCGAAACGTCAACGCCGTGCACCGCGTGATGCTTGGGCGTCACCTTGCCGAAATTGATGGGATGCGCATCGCCGAACCGGCTGCGGTAGACCGTGCCTTGTGCTGCGGTTTTCGGGCGCAGTGTCGGTTTCGGCGGTGTGATCATCGCCACCTGTTCAAGCGCCGGCGCGGAAACGCGATCGGGTTCGGCAATGGCCGTCATCCCTGCATCGCTCATATGGTCAGTCTCTACTTCTGCAGTCGCCGCCCCTGGCACGCTGGCATCCGGCCTCACGATGGAACTGGTAACTTCGCGCGAAGGCGGATCGATTCTGAGTGCAGTATCGATGCTCGCACCGCCCGTACAGCCGGCCAGAGCGAGTGTGAGAACAACAGGTCGAAGGAACGCAGGAATACGCATATACGATCTGCAAGGGTTCGAGGAATTTGGAAACCCGGCGCCCATTTCACCGGGGAATGCCCAGCAATACCGTAAACTTACCAATAAAGTTTGAATCAACCTGTTAACCACGCTGCGGGGATAAACCTTCGGTCATCCGTCACCGCACGTCCCGCAGTTCCGGTGCAATGCATTATTTTGCGGACATTTTTTCCCCGCTCTTCAAACCTGCCCTATCCTTCTCCTGCCCATCTCGTGGGAACGCAGGTCGCGACGGTGATCTCGCGGGGATGGGACGGTGCCCGGCCGGCGGCATAACGTGTGCTTCCGGTGCCCGTGGCGGCTGGTTCGGCAAAGGGCCGTGCGCATGCACGGTCTGGTGCAACGGCTCACCTTTTGGGGTGAAGCCGGCGCGCCCGGTTCCGGGGCGATCCCCGCCGGAGGTTGTCAAGAGCCGGGCGGGCGGCTGAAGGGTCGCACAAACAATACCCAGTGAGCGTCGCTTCAGCCGCCCGTCTTCCTGTCAAAGCCCGGTTTCACGCGCGGGAACGATCACATGCGTCTGCTACAGCGCCGCGCGTCTTATAAGACGCGCAAAGGACGCTGTAACACTTTCAAATGATGCATGTTCGTTGTCTTTCAAATGAATTCATTTGAAAGCGACATGCATTAGCGGCTGATCTGCGCCCTTGGCATGCCATACATCAACTGCTCGAAGCCCTTTGCGGAGACATGCACCAGCGTGCGGTGATCGCCGCCCTCGAAATAGACGTCTTCGTCCGTATCGAGTTCATCGTCGATCATGCAGGCGATGCGGTAGGGCGCTCCGAACACAGGCACCGCCCCCTCCTCGCAATCGGGAAACAGCGCCGCTGTCTCCTCCTCGCTCGCCAGAACGACCTTGTCGCCGACGATCGCTCCCACTTTGCCAAGGTCCACCTGCCGCGAGGCGGGCACGACTGCCAGGAGATAGCTGTCGTCCCATTTGAGCACCACACCCTTGGCCATTTCGCGGCCCGGAATGTGGCTCACACGCGCCGTCATGGCGGAACTGCCCGTGCGATTATGTTTCGCAACATCGTAGCGCACGTGGCTGTCTTCGAGAAATTCATGCATCGTCATCGCGATACCCATGGTCCTGTTCCTTCCCTGCCTCTCGGCCGGTGGCTGATACGACAGGATATCGCGGCCCAGCCCGATCCGACCGTCGACCTGGCGGCCAACCGGTGCAAGGGGCGCGGGACTGGGAATGCGGGCAAGGGCGGCATTCCGCCGCTCGCGGGAGCCAGCGCCGCGCCAGGGTCGCGCCCGGCGGCTGCCTGCTGGTCATTCAGATCCTTAGGATACACCCGCCCCGCTCCCGCGAAAAGCCTTTCCGGCATGCAGGTGAAGGCGGCTTTCCCCTGCGTCACTGTGGGAAAAATACCGCACTGCGCGGCACGAATGCGAACGACCGGCAAAATTCGCGCGACATTCGGGCACAGCGTCCGTTCTTTGCCACATTTTGTCGAGAACCGCATGGCAAGCGCCGCTCAACGCTTCCGCGCGCCCGCGCCGAAGAGGCGACCCGCATCATATGAAGACCGGAATTCCACACGTAAGGAGAGTTTCCTTGTTCCACACCACTGTTGCACGCGCAGCCCCTCGCGCCGCGCGGCTCGCCCTGCTGTTGCTTCTGCCCGCGTTCGCTGCCGCCTGCACCACCACGGGCAGCAGCCCCATCCCCTCGGCGGACGTCCCCGGTCCGATGCTGTCCTACTATCAGGACATGTACAGCGAAATCGAGGACAACGGCATCGTCATTCCGGCGGTCGATGTCACCAAGATGGATAGCCAGTACCTGCGCCAGATGGTCGACTACCCGACCAGCGAACCGGTCGGCACCATCGTTGTCGATCCGGAAAACCGCTTCCTCTACCTCGTCATGGAGAACGGCAAGGCCATGCGCTATGGCATTGGTGTCGCCAAGGCGGGGCTGGAATATCAGGGCGATGGCGTGATCGGCCGCAAGGCAGAATGGCCAAACTGGGCACCGACCCTGGCCATGATCAACCGCGAGCCCGAGCGCTATCGCCCGCTCGCAGCCGGCATGCAGGGCGGCCTCACCAATCCGCTCGGTGCGCGCGCGCTATACCTCTACAAGGATGGCAGGGACACGCTCTACCGCATCCATGGCACAACCGAGCCGTGGTCCATCGGCAGATCGGTTTCCTCTGGCTGTATCCGCCTGCTCAACCACGACATCATGGACCTTTACAAGCGCGTTCCGCGTGGCGCCCGCATGGTGGTGCTGGGCGGCGGCCAGCCACAGCCCGGCATGGTCTGAGCCAGCGCCATGAAAAAAGCCCTTGCCGCACGCTCGCGCGGCAAGGGCCCGTTGATGGATACCGCAGCCTACTTGCGGGTCAGATCATCCGCCGTCCACGGTGCATTGACCTGGCTGTCGTTGAGAAACGGCAACACCGTCTCGGCCAGTCTCGGCGACACGCCGATGTCGTAATGCGTGAGGTTCGGCAGGATCGCCAGGCGGTTCTGAGACATGTTCTCGCGCTGCCACCCCGCATCCTTCAGCCCGCCTCCGAGCAGTTTGTAAAACTCCACAATGTGCTCGGGCCGGTACATGTCGGAATCGCCAAACACCAGCATCACCGGCATTTCCAGCGTCTTCACATCTTCGGCGAAGTTATACGGCTTGCGCATAAAAGCGCCCATCCGGTCGAGCAGTTCGGGAAACCGCGAGGGATCGGGCGCCACCGCCGCATAGGACTGATACATGGGCGTGTCCTTCATCATCTCGGCCATGCCCGCTCCGACCTGCGCCTGCATCGGCAGCATTTCTGGATAGAACCCGTCCTGGGCAAAGCCCGCCGAAACCAGCGCCATCCGCCGCACCTTTTCGGGATGCTGTATGGCGAGACGCAGAACCACCCCGCCCCCCATCGAATAGCCCATGGCATCCACCTGGTCGTAGCCCAGTTGGTCAAGGATCGCCGCCACGTCATCCCCCATCGCTTCAAGGCTGATCGGGCGGTCGCCGAGTTCGGTGCGCCCGTGCCCCTGCATGTCGATGGCGATAACTTCGCGCTCGGCCGCAAGCATTGTGAGCACCGGCCCGAACATCTCGATCAGGCCAAGCCCGCCATGCATCAGAAGAAGCGGTTCGCCCTTCCCGTGTATCTGGTAGTGATATTTTATGCCGCCGGCTTCCAATTCACCGCTCTTCACCTGTTTGGAAGCCCCGGTTTCAGCACGCGCAGGCACGGTGGCGGATACCGCCAGGATCAGAGCCGCACAAGCGGCAGCAAAGGCATTTTTGAACATTGCGATCTCCCATCAAATCGGCCGTCGCTGCGACGCACCGTCATTGCGATGCTCCCAGGACGTACAATGTCACGCCGATCCGACAGGGGAATGAATTTTTCCAGGACGCCTTGCGGGGCGATGCCAGAAGACAGGCACCGCCCGGGGCTGTCCTCAGGGGCTCGGATTGCCGATCCGCTGGTGCAGATCGTCGACCGCCGTTTGCATCTCGTCTGTCCAGCACACATCGAGCGCGCCGAGTGCCTCTTCGAGCTGCGCCATCGTGGTCGCGCCAATGATGTTTGAGGTCATGAATGGCCGCGAATTGACAAACGCGTGCGCGAAGGCGGCAGGCGTCAGCCCGAACTCCCGCGCCATGGTGTTATAGGCCTTCGCAGCCTCCGGCCCGCCGGGCTTCTCGTAACGCTGAAGACGGTCGAACAGCACCTTCCGCGAGCCCTCGGGCAACGCCCCATCATCATATTTCCCCGTCAGATACCCCTGCGCCAGCGGCGAATAGGCAAGCAGGCCCACCTCCTCGCGCTGGCAGGTTTCAGCCAGGTTCACCTCATAGGTCCGGTTCATGAGATTGTAGGCATTTTGCAGCGAGACCACCCGCGGCCCCACGCCTCTGTAGGCCTCCGCGATGTAACGCATCACGCCCCAGGAGCTCTCGTTGGAAAGACCGAAATGGCGGATCTTCCCGGCCTTCACCAGATCGTCAAACACGGCGAGCGTTTCAGCGATCGGCGTTTCGTCGGCAAGCGGCTCCGACAGCGCCGTCACACGCGTCGGGTTGGAACCGAACGGGTTTTCGCGGTCCGGCCAATGGATCTGGTAGAGGTCGATATAGTCCGTCTGCAGCCGCGAGAGCGACTTGTCGATCGCGTCCATGATGTCGGCACGCACGAGCTTCGAAGGCCTGCCGCCCCGAAACCACTCATTGGCAGTGCGGCCAATCACCTTGGAAGCGACGATCACCTGGTCGCGATTGCCACGCGCTTTCATCCAGGTTCCGACGCAACGCTCCGTTCGTCCCTGCGTCTCGGCCTTGGGCGGGATTGGATAAAGCTCGGCCATGTCGAGAAAGTTGACGCCGCGCTCAACCGCGCGGTCCATCTGCTGGTGGCCTTCCGCCTCGGTGTTCTGTTCGCCAAAAGTCATCGTGCCGAGGCAAATCTGCGAGACAAAGAGATCGCTGCGTCCAAGACGGCGCTTTTCCATCAAAACTCTCCGGGTGCTGAAAACAGGCGCGAACGCGCCATCGATCACATCATAGGCCGCCTGCCACGACACGCAAGCGACCATCGGGCAGAAGTCTCGCCCGCCACGCAATCACGCCACAAAGTGATGTCAGAAGCACAACCAGAGTCCGCATTTTCCGGACGAGACAACCAGAATCGGGACAACAACATTCATGCATCGCCGTACTTTTTTCCTCAGCATCATTTTGATGACCGCTTCTGTGTCGGGCACGGCAGCACTCGCCCAGGAGCCGGAGAAGGACATGCATAAAATTTCAGGCGAGCTCATCTATCTCGTGCGCATCGCGCTGCCGCCAGACAGTGTCGCAACGCTCGAGCTGCGCAATGCGCGGGCCTCCGAAGATGCCCCTCCCATTGCCGAACAGAAGATCACGCTCAACGGCAAACAGGTTCCGGTCCCCTTCAGCCTGGCCGTCGACGGCTCAAGCCTGAAGCCGGGAGAGACCTACCATCTCTATGGTGGCATCCACGACGGGCGCAAACAGCGCTGGACATCCGAAGCAGTTGTGATCGATCCGGAAGAGCCGGACATCACCCTTGGTGCCCTTCTCCTGAAGCCATCTGGGAGCACATCGCGTCTGGTCCCGGTTGCCATGGAGGAAATCACCGGCACGGAATGGGTGGTGGAAGACATTAATGGCGGCGGCATCATCGACAATTCGCGTATGACGCTGACCTTTGGCGAGGATGGCCGGGTCGACGGCCGCGCATCCTGCAACAGCTATTCGGCAGGCTGGACCGAAAACAACGGCAGACTGACGGTCGGACACGCCATGTCGACTGAAATGGCCTGTGCAGAAGCGCTGATGAACCAGGAGCAGAAATTCCTGTCCATCCTGCCCGATCTCAAATTCTACGCCACGACCCCTGAGGGCGCGCTGATCCTGCAGACCGTCGACGGCCGCAGGCTTCGGGCCTTTCCGGCAGGCTGAGCTCAGGCGAAGGCATCGGGCATCGATTCCTTGCGTTTTGCGATGAAGTCCAGAAGCCCCTCTTCGATCCCCGGATCGAGCGGGGGTGCCTGGTAGGTCTCGAGCCAGCTGCGGGCGAGCTGGTTGGCGCGTTGCGCCGCCGTCTTCTCGCCTTCCGCCGCCCATTGCTCAAACGAATTGTTATCGGCAATGGACGAACGGTAGAACGCCGTCTGAAAGTTGGCCTGCGTGTGAGCACAGCCGAGATAATGGCTCCCCGGCCCCACTTCGCGGATCGCGTCCATCGCCTGCCCGTTTTCCGAAACGTCCAGCGGCTCGCACATGCGCTGCTGCATGCCGAGCTGGTCGATATCCATCATGAATTTTTCGTAGGAAGACACCAGACCGCCTTCGAGCCACCCGGCCGCGTGGAGCACGAAATTGGTACCGGCAAGCACCGTCGAATTCAGCGTATTGGCGCTCTCATAGGCGGCCTGGGCATCCGGAATTTTCGATCCCGTCAGCGATCCGCCCGTGCGGAACGGAAGCCCCAGACGCCTGGCAAGCTGCGCTGCTCCGTAGGAAACGAGCGACGGTTCAGGCGTGCCGAAGGTCGGGGCACCCGACTGCATGGAAATGGAAGATGCAAACGTGCCGAAGAGAACAGGCGCCCCCGGTCGCACCAATTGTGTGAACGCCGCGCCGGCCATGACTTCGGCCAGAACCTGCGTCAGCGTCCCGATGACCGTCACCGGGCTCATCGCCCCGGCCAGAATGAAGGGCGTGACAATGCAGGCCTGGTTGGCGCGTGCATAGACCTTTGCGGCGCCCAGCATGGTTTCGTCGAAAACCATGGGCGAGTTGGCGTTGATCAGGTTGATGACCACCGTGTGCTGGTCGACGAAATCCTCGCCGAAAAGGATCTTCGCCATCGCCACCGTGTCTTCGGCACGGTCGGGCGCCGTGACGGAGCCCATGAAGGGTTTGTCGGAATAGCGCATATGCGAGAACACCATGTCGAGATGGCGTTTGTTGACCGGCACATCCACCGGCTCGCAGACGGTGCCGCCCGAGTGATGAATGGACGGCGCCATATAGGCGAGCTTCACGAAATTGCGAAAATCCTCAATCGTCGCATAGCGGCGCGTACCTTCGAGGTCGCGCACGAAGGGTGGACCATAAACCGGCGCAAAGATAGTGGCGTTGCCGCCAATCTCGACCGAGCGCTCGGGATTGCGCGCATGCTGGGTAAAAACCGAAGGTGCAGTTTTCAGAAGCTGGCGGCACAGTCCCTTGGGAAAGTGCACCCGGTCGCCGCGCACGTCGGCACCCGCCTCTTTCCACAGAGCGAGAGCTTCCGGGTCGTCACGGAACTCAATGCCGATCTCTTCAAGAACCGTATCGGCATTCGCCTCGACGAGCGCCAGCGCCTCCTCGTCGAGCACCTCGTACGGTTTGAGCGCACGGCGGATATAGGTCAGTTGCTGTCCCGGTCCTGCACCTGCGCGCGCCGCCCTGCGGGCTGCGGCTCCGCCCCGCTCGCTGCGTCCGGAACGTCCCCGGCGCGGCCGATCCTGCGTTTCATCGTCACCGGCCATCATCGTCATCGCGCAAACTCCACGCTAGGGTCATAAAGCAAGCCTCACAATGACCCTAGCGTTTGCAGCAACAACCTCCGTTCCGCAAGCGGCAGATGGTGTCGCAACTGGCGCGATGGTGAGGCAGGTAGCGAGACCATCTTGGCCTCCTGCCATCGCATTCCTTTGCACGAACAACCGATGGCAGCACGTCGATCACAAGCGATACGCGATGAATTTTCCGCAGATCTGGGCTCTCATGCCAACGCCCTTGCCAGGAAAGGGAGCACTCTCGGTGCAGATGCGCACCCGTCGCTCACGCGCTCCATCAAAACTGAGGACGACCAGCACTGACCGGGAGGCGCCAGCACCGAGCGAGAAGTCCGATGGCGATATGCTTGCCTCAATCGGCCTGAAATCCGCGTCATAAGCGCGAACAGTCACGCCTATGCGGTGCTTGTATGGATTTCGTGGCTGAACCCGCACAGCAAAACTGTCGGTGAAACTGCGAACGACCCCCCGCATCGGCGACATGGATTGCGACGATGCTGGAGTTGTTGCAGCACAGACGGCGATCAGGGCCGCCAGTGTCAGTTTATGCATCGTGCACCTACTCACAGGTCACTGTGACAAAGGCTTCATATGCACCTTTTTGAAAGATCGCATTGTCCGCGACTGCGCGCAGATCGACCGAAAGGTTGCTCGCACCAACCCCCAGAGGTGTTGTTGTCGACCCCGGCACCTTTGCCGTGCTCGTGGCACCCGTCGAGCTGTAGGTGGCCCTGAACGTGACGGCGCCCGTGCCGCTCGGTGCTCTTGCGAAAGCCTCCGGCGCTTTGAGCGACGCCTCAAACCCCGCACCTGTCGTGTAAACTGTAGCAGCACCAGCACTACCACCAGCAGCTTCTGAATCCAGAACATCCAGGCCATCCCGCACGAGCACGCCGTCTGACCGGATCTCGATGGTGCAGCTCTCCTCCAGATTGGCACGAAAAGGAAGATCTGACTGGGCTGCAAGGGACGCGCTCGTACCAAGCAGCAACAAAACACAAGAGTAGATATACTTCATAACAAAACCCTGGGTTGAAAATCAGGGCGCCATGTAGGTGCTCGAGAATCCTCCGTCAACAAAAAAGAGATACCTATTACAAACAGTTATTGCAAATAACAGGCGCACTCACCGCCTGCCCTTGTTTGTCCACGAGGCATCACTTGCCCAGTTCCCTTCGGGGTTTGACCGCATTCGCGGATCGAGCCCCTGCCGCATGAGCTCAACCTCGAGTTCCAGGCGTTTCAACTCCAGTTGATAGAGTTTGTCGCAATCCAGTCGTGTTGGTTTTCGCCCCAGAGGCACCACCAGACGCCCGTAAGCAGAAATGCGCTGCGAACTGTTGTCTCCAATGACGCCAGAGTCCAGATAGGCTCCGGAATTCGCCATGGATGCACGGCAGGTGGTTCCGTCTGCAGCCCTGATTTCGTCAAACCCGTTCGGCATGACGACCCCGGGCAGCGTCACGCCAGTCTGGTTCTGGTTGATGACATACCGGTCACTGTCGCCATAGACGATGGACACGCTCAGGAAGAAGAACGTACAGGCCCCCATCAATCGATACGATAAGCTATGAAACGTCCGCATACTTGAGCCTTAATATTTGTGCCGCGGCCAGGAAACGGGATGCTTTCAGCGCAGATCCTGACACGCCTGACCTTTTTGTTGTTGAACCCCACCGAAACCAGGACCGAGCGGGAAGTTCTGCTCCCGACCATTGTTTCCGAAGGAAAAACGTGTGCTTCGATCGGTCGAAAATCCTGATCATAGGCTTTCACCGCCATTCGAATTTTGTGCGGATAGGGATTGTAGGGAAAAACCCGCACAGTAAACGTGTCGCCAAAGCTCGATATCTTCCCCCGCATCGGCGTCATGGATTGCGCAACGCCGTTGCCGCAGCCGGCCGCGATAAACGCGGCCAGAAGGACGTGTTTCAAGATGGAGCTATTCACAGGTCAGTGTGACTTCAGCGGTGTAGTTGCCGGCAGGGAAAACACCGGCCGATTTTGTAGCGCTCAGATCCACATCGACATTCGTCAACCCAAGCCCAAGCGGGGAGGTCACCGTGCCGACCACATCAAGAAGCGAGGTGACACCGGAGGCGCTGTAGCTTGAGGAAAAGGTCACATCATCGTCCCCACCCGCCGGTGCGACGAGGAATGCCGCAGGCGTCGTGGTCGACATGTTGTAACCTGTTCCAGTGGTCAAAATGGTCGCCGTACCTGAAACGCCGGCAGCTTCGGTCGATGAAAGGACGTTGAGGGTGCCATTTGTATCAAGCACGCCCGGCGTTCCTACTGTTATTAGGCACGTCGATATGACGTTGCCGTTAAAAATCACAGTATCGGTAACGGCGGCGGCAGGTACGGTGAAAATGGTGGTAAGCAACAATGCAGATAGGGAGGTTCTGAACATGACCCTGCTCCTCACGGACAAGCAGACAAGCCCCCTCTTACAGGCCTTATCAAAGCGCGGTCCTCTTAATATATTGCTAATCAACCACTTAAGATTTAAACCACAAAATAATACAACCAAAAATGCAAAACAAAGTGCCATACACTCCAGCGAGCCGCCGCCGCCCTGCGCCGTCGCTTTCCTGGCGTCGTGAGTCGCAAATCAGCTATGTATTCAGCGACTTCGCGCCTTATTCTGGTGATACCGCTTGTTTGCGGCCAACCATGAGCGCGGTTCGGGGTGCCCTGCCCGCGCGACGTGAGCAGCAGGAGCCAGAGCATGTCCGACGACGAAATCATCCTCTCGGAGCTTCCCGACGACGAACTCGTGCAGCAGATGCATGACGATCTTTATGACGGGCTCAAAGAGGAAATCGAGGAAGGCACGCACATTCTGCTGGGCCGCGGCTGGCAGCCTTACGAGGTGCTGACCGACGCCCTGGTCGAAGGCATGCGGATTGTCGGCGAGGATTTTCGCGACGGCATCCTGTTCGTGCCGGAAGTCCTCCTGTCCGCCAATGCCATGAAGGCCGGCATGGCGATCCTGCGGCCGCTTCTGGCCGAAACCGGCGCCCCCAAACAGGGCAAGATGGTGATTGGCACCGTAAAGGGCGACATTCACGACATCGGCAAGAATCTGGTCGGCATGATGATGGAGGGTGCCGGTTTCGACGTGATCGACATCGGCATCAACAATCCGGTCGAAAACTACCTGGATGCGATAGAGGAGCACCAGCCCGACATTATCGGCATGTCGGCACTCCTGACGACGACCATGCCCTATATGAAAGTTGTGATCGACACGATGAAGGAAAAGGGTATTCGGGAGGACTATATTGTCCTCGTCGGCGGTGCGCCGCTCAACGAGGAGTTTGGCAAAGCGGTGGGAGCCGACGCCTATTGCCGCGACGCGGCGGTGACGGTTGAAACCGCTAAGGAACTGATCAAGCGCAGGCACAATGTGACGGCCGGCGCCTGATCCCTTCCCATCACCGGATGCGCCATACAGTTCAATAAGTGGACTGCGAAATGTCGCGCCCGGCGCTCTGTGTCGCATCGACCGCATTTGCGGCATCCTTGCCGACACCGCGGATCGTGTTGGCGCAACCCGCAAACGACCCAGACACGAGAATGAGGATTGCGAGACGGGAAAGAACGGACAGTTTCATGGTTTGTCTCCCTCTAGGGCATCGGACCGAAAAGTGGAATCCGGTTCTTGGTCCAATACGTTATCAATGGTCTAGATCGTCGTCCGGATGGACTCACGACGATCTAGGATAGTCCGCCCGCACAAACGGGACCGTTACCATGCAGGAACGCACGAAACCGGAAAAAGTTCTCGGGCCCGAGAAAGTTCTCGTGATCGCCTGCGGCATGATCGCGCGCGAAATTCTGGCGGTGCGCGAGACGCTCGGCTTCACGCATCTGGAACTCACCTGCCTGCCGGCTGAATTCCACTATCGGCCCGACCGCATCGCGCCGTCCATGGATGCCGCGATTACGAAGGCGCGCGCAGAAGGCTATCGCCACATCTTCGTTGGCTATGCGGATTGTGGAACCGGTGGAGCGCTCGACCGCATCTGCGAAAAGCACGGCGTGGCACGCATCGACGGGCCGCACTGCTTCGCTTTCTATCAGGGGCTCTCCGCGTTTGAAGAGATTGCCGAAGACGACATGCTCTCCTTCTACATGACGGATTTCCTGTGCCGTCAGTTCGACGCATTTTTCATGAAACCGCTCGGCCTCGACCGACACCCTGAGCTTATCCAGGATTTCTTCGGCAACTATCAAAAGCTCGTTTATCTGGCGCAAACGGACGACCCGCAGCTGGAGCGCGTCGCGCAGGATGCGGCAAGGCTTCTCGGTCTTGCGTATGAAAAACGGCAAACCGGCTATGGCGACCTGACAAACGCGCTGCTGACCGCGGCACGGGGCGTCTGATCCCTCTGCGAACGCCATGAAATGGTTACATTGGCGGTGCATCCCGGAAGCATATTCATGCCGATTTTCTGGAGATTTTCCATGCACCGCATTCTCCTGCCCATTTTCACGTTTGCCCTGATCACCGTTCCGGCAAACGCGCAATCGCTGGTTCAGGAGAAGCTCGACATGGAGCGGGCCGGTTTCGGAAAGGACACGGTGATGCAGGACATTACCTACCGTGACGCCGCGCGTCTCGATGCCTATGAGCGCATGCGCGCCGAGGCCTTCAGGCAGGCCAGAACCGGCGGAGCGTCAGCCGATGTCGCGCTGCTAGATGAGATCGATCAGCGACCGGAACACTCCTTTACGGATTTCGACCTTTCGGGCAAGTGGCAATGCCGCACCATAAAGACCGGTGGGCTCGCACCGCTAGTGGTCTATGACTGGTTTCGTTGCCAGATCAGCGATGACGGAGCGGGCTGGATCCTTGAAAAACTGACCGGATCGCAGCGGACCAGAGGACGTTTCTTCACAGACGGCGATTCGCGGCTGATCTATCTCGGCAGTTATTTCGTGAAGGGCGACCGGCCGCCTCGCTATGGCTCCGGCCGCGATAGCGATCAGGTGGCCTACGTTTTTCGCGGCGAAGACGAGGGCTGGCGCATGGAATTCCCCGCACCGGATCGGGAATCCATGCTCGATATTCTGGAATTCCGGCGCGCTCCATGAGTTTCGCAGCGCCGCGGGATGCTTGCGGCTTCTGTCATGAAGGCTTAACGGCATCCAGACAAAACTGTACGCCATCCCGGTCGAGATTCGAATGGCTGGCAAGAATGAGTGCAATGAAGGCGGAGGGAACGGACTTGGATACGGTGTTGGGCGCACCGCCGGCTCACCTGCCGCCGCGCCGGCTCTCGCGGATTTTCCGCGACCTGGCAAAACATGCTGAAGACAGGGTCACCATCGGCGAAATCCGCCAGGCGCTCGGCGATCGCAGCTTTGCCACCCTTCTGGTCTTTTTTGCCAGCCTGAACCTCCTGCCCTTCCCGCCCGGCAGCACGCTCGTCCTCGGCCCCCCGCTGGTGCTGGTCGCGCTGCAGATGGTGATGGGCAACCGCACCGTATGGCTGCCGCAATTCCTGCTCAACAAGGCGATCGGCGCGGACAAGTTCCGTCACATGAGCGAACGGCTCATTCCGCGCCTTATCTGGCTGGAGCGGCTCATCAAGCCGCGCTACTGGCCATTTGCGCGCGATCACGCAGACAGGGTTATCGGACTGGCCGCGCTGATCCTTTCGATTGCCGTGACACTTCCCATTCCGCTCGGCAACTGGTTTCCAGCCTTTTCCTGCGCGCTGGTGGGGCTCGCTCTTTCCGAGCGCGACGGTGTGTTGCTCGGCATCGCCGTCGCCTGCGGCGTGCTCTCTCTCTTGGTGATTGCCGGCGTCGTGATCGGCGCCAGCATGATGGCCGGCGCCGTCATGCACTGACGTCCCGTTCCTCCTCGGACACGTCGCATTTGAATGCACGCGCGTCGCCTTGCAGCAAGCGGGCGCGCGGCAATGCGGCAATTCTGAAAATCGAGGAAGGAACAGGCGCTTATGGCTCAGCTGATCATTGTATACTGGCGCGACATCCCGGCTCAGGTGATTGTCAGAAAGGGGCGGCAGACCGCCAAGCGCGAACTGCCACTGCGCTTCACCGAAGCCATCGACATGTGCGCCATGCGCGTTGGCGCGCGTGACACAGACGCCTATCTCGCTGAATGGCGGCGCGGCGAACCCGTCTCCGTCAGCGACGATCTGGAAGCTGAAGCGGACCAGGCCCTGGAAGCGATTGAGCGCGACTATCACAGAGAGCGCCTTCTGGCGCTCGTCAAGGCGGGTGGCCATGACGACGGATAGCACCGGAAAGACCACGACAGTCACCCAGGCGACCCTCGTCAAGAAGGCACGCGAGACGCTTGCCTACAGGCCGGCTGACGTCTCGCCCCAGCGACGGGTCCAGCGGCGCTACACGATGCGGCGCTGGTCGGTACGCCATGCCCGGTTGCTCGAATGGGTGTATGCCCGGTTCTCAAGCCTTTTCCTGGCGCTGCACCCGTTCTGGAGCGCCGTTGGCTATGCGCGGGCGGAAAAGCCGGTCAAATTCGTTGAACGCCACGTGAAAGGGTTGATGTTCGATTGCCGCATGTGCGGCCAGTGCATCCTCTCCTCCACCGGCATGTCGTGCCCCATGAACTGCCCCAAACAGCTGCGCAACGGCCCCTGCGGGGGCGTGCGCGCCGACGGTAACTGCGAGGTGGAACCGGACATGCCCTGCGTCTGGGTGAAAGCCTGGGAGGGTGCGCAGACCATGCGGAACCGGCAGGCGATCCTTGATGTCCAGAAGCCCGTCGACCAGTCGTTGAGAGAAAGCTCCGCCTGGCTCAGGGTAACGGCGCAGGCGGCGCGTGAACGCGAAAATCTCCGGAGCAGCACCGCATGACGAGGCGACCGCCGCAGATCGACGAGAACCCGGACGGCGTCGACCTGCCGCTGGAGCCCCTGCCCGGCCATTTCTCGCGCGGCCGGCTGGAACGCGTGCTGCGACGTGGCGAATTCGCGGTGACGGCTGAACTCAACCCGCCCGACAGCGCCAACGCGCAGGACGTCTACGAGCGGGCGGCAATCTTCGACGGCTGGGTGGACGGCATCAACGCCGTGGATGCTTCCGGCGCCAATTGCCACATGTCCTCAATGGGCATCTGCGCGCTGCTGACGCGCATGGGGTACGCGACGATCATGCAGATCGCCTGCCGCGACCGGAACCGCATCGCCATTCAGGGCGACGTGCTGGGTGCGGCAGCCATGGGTGTGGGCAACATCATGTGCCTGACGGGCGACGGCGTGCAGGCCGGCGACCAGCCGGGGGCAAAGCCCGTTTTCGACCTCGACTGCATGTCGCTTCTGGAAACCGTGCGGACCATGCGCGACGAGGAAAAGTTTCTCTCCGGACGCAGACTCACCACACCGCCTGCCGTTTTTCTCGGCGCGGCCATCAATCCCTTTGCCCCGCCTTTCGACTTCCGCCCCCACCGGCTCGCCAAGAAGATAGCGGCCGGCGCGCAGTTCGTGCAGAGTCAGTATTGCTATGATGTGCCAATGCTGAAGGAATACATGAAGCGGGTGCGCGATATGGGGCTCGACGAAAAATGCTTCATACTGGTTGGCGTCGGTCCGCTCGCTTCGGCAAAAACCGCCCGCTGGATCCGCTCGAACGTGCCGGGTGTCCACATTCCCGATGCGGTGATCACACGGCTTGAAGGCGCCGACAAGCAGAAAGAAGAAGGCAAACGCCTGTGTATCGACATCATCAACGAGGTGAAGGAGATCGAGGGTGTGTCCGGCATTCATGTCATGGCCTACCGGCAGGAGGAATTCGTGGCCGAGATCGTCCACGAATCCGGCGTCCTGAAAGGGCGCAAGCCATGGAAGCGCGAACCCGGCCTCGACGATGCACTGGTCGCCGAGCGGCTCGACCACATTCTGCATGACGACCCGAGCGAGAAGCCCGTCGACATGGTGAGGGACGCAAGCGCGACATCCAGCGAATGAGAATGCCAGTCAAGACCATCGATCAGCAGCATGGGCTCACACCATGCCTCCAGGAGGATTCTGAATGACCCGCACCATCGTCGCCTCTGCAACCCGGGAAGTCGTGATCGGCTTTGATCAGCCCTTCTGCGTGATCGGAGAGCGCATCAACCCAACCGGGCGCAAGAAGCTCGCAGCCGAGATGGTTGCCGGCAATTTCGAGACGGTGAAGCAGGACGCGCTGGCGCAAGTCGCAGCCGGCGCAACCATGCTAGACGTCAACGCCGGAGTAACGGCGGTAGACCCCAACGCGACCGAGCCCGGGCTTCTCGTTCAAACCCTGGAGATCGTGCAGGATCTGGTCGATGTGCCACTCTCGATCGACTCCTCCGTTTCTGCCGCCATCGAAGCCGGGCTCAGGGTCGCCCGGGGCAGACCGCTGGTCAACTCAGTGACGGGCGAGGAGGAAAAGCTGGAAGCCATTCTGCCGCTTATCAAGAAATACGACGTGCCGGTCGTTGCCATTTCCAACGACGAAACCGGCATTTCCGAAGACCCGGACGTGCGCTTCGAGGTGGCGAAGAAGATCGTCCAGCACGCCGCCGATTATGGCATTCCCGCCCACGACATCGTTGTGGATCCGCTGGTGATGCCCATCGGCGCCATGGGCACGGCGGGCCAGCAGGTTTTCCGGCTTCTGCGGCGGCTGCGCGAAGAACTGAAGGTAAACACCACCTGCGGGCTTTCCAACATATCCTTCGGCCTGCCGCACCGGCACGGCATCAATGCAGGCTTCATTCCCATGGTGATCGGGGCGGGCATGACCAGCGCCATCATGAACCCCTGCCGCCCACAGGAGATGGAAATGGTGCGTGCGGCAAATGTGCTGAACGGCACGGACCCCAATTGCTACAACTGGATCATGACCTATCGTGACCACCAGCCTGCCGCCGCAGGCGAGGCGAAGGCAGCCGCTGCGGCCCCCGCTTCCTCCGGCGGTCGGCGGCGCGGCGGCCGCGATGCACGCAGAGCGCGGGGATGAGGATGCCTTGATTGCGTTGACCGATCACTCCATGCCTGCCGGGTTGCCACCACCGACTTACGGGCCTCATCATGAGCGATAATCCGCTCGTTCTCTTCATGCCGTCCGGCAAGCGGGGGCGTTTTCCCCGGGGCACGACCATACTCGATGCCGCGCGGCAGCTTGGCGTGTATGTGGAGAGCGTGTGCGGGGGGCGCGCCACCTGCGGACGATGCCAGATCGAGGTGCAGGAAGGCCATTTCGCCAAACACAAGATCTCCTCCTCCCCGGATCACATCTCCCCGGTTGGCGCAAAGGAAGCCCGTTACGCTGAAAAGCGCGCGCTGCCCTCAGGTCGTCGCCTTTCCTGCTCGGCCACCATCGAAGGCGACCTGGTGGTGGACGTGCCGCAGGACGCGGTGATCAATGCGCAGGTGGTGCGCAAGGATGCCGATACCCGTGTCATCGAGCGCCATCCCGCAGTTCACCTTTGCTATGTGGAGGTTGAAGAGCCCGACATGCACAAGCCGCTCGGCGATCTCGACCGGCTGAAAACTGCACTGCAAAAGGACTGGGGGTTTGGGCGCATCGAGGCGGATGCGCATCTTCTGTCGCAGGTGCAGGCGATATTGCGCGAAGGCAACTGGACTGTCACCGCCGCCCTGCATCAGGACGCGGATGACGACATTGCCCGGCTCATTGCCCTGTGGCCGGGTCTGAAAAACGAAGCCTACGGTCTTGCCTGCGACATCGGCTCAACCACGATCGCCATGCATCTCGTTTCGCTTCTGTCGGGCCGCGTGGTGACCTCGGCCGGCGCGTCGAACCCCCAGATTCGCTTCGGCGAGGACCTGATGAGCCGGGTCTCCTATGTGATGATGAACCCGGACGGACGCGAGGCTATGACGCGTGCCGTACGCCAGGAAATATCGAAACTGGCGCAGAAAGTGGCCGACGACGGCGGCATTGAGCGCAGCGACATTCTGGACGCCGTGTTCGTCGCAAACCCCATCATGCACCATCTTTTTCTCGGCATAGACCCGACGGAGCTCGGCGGCGCACCCTTCGCGCTGGCCGTTTCCGGCGCGGTCAAGCTTAGGGCCGACGATCTGAAGCTCAAGCTCAATCCGGGCGCACGCACCTATCTCCTGCCCTGCATTGCCGGTCATGTGGGAGCCGATGCCGCCGCCGTCACGCTGTCTGAGGGCCCGCACCGCCAGGACGAGATGATGCTGATTGTCGATGTGGGCACCAATGCCGAGATCGTTCTCGGCAACCGGGCGCGCGTGGTAGCCGCGTCTTCGCCGACAGGCCCGGCCTTCGAGGGCGCGGAAATCTCTTCCGGCCAGCGCGCCGCGCCCGGCGCCATCGAACGCGTGCGCATCGACCGCGAAACGCTCGCTCCACGCTTTCGGGTGATCGGCAGTGAGCTCTGGTCGGACGAGCCGGGCTTTCCCGGTTCGCTCGGGCAGGCCGGCGTCACCGGCATCTGCGGCTCCGGCATCATCGAGGTGATCGCCGAGATGTACCTGGCGGGCATCATCTCGGAGGATGGTGTGGTGGACGGGGCGCTGGCGGTTCGAAACCCGCGCATCGTCGCCGAGGGTCGCACCTTCTCCTATGTTCTGAGCGAGGCCGAACCGCGCATCACCATCACCCAGAACGATGTACGGGCGATCCAGCTTGCCAAGGCCGCGCTCTATGCCGGCACGAAGCTTCTCATGGAAAAGCAGGGCGTGGAAACCGTGGACACGATCCGCTTTGCCGGCGCGTTCGGATCCTTCATCGATCCGCAATACGCCATGGTTCTGGGCTTGATCCCCGATTGCGACCTCGACCGGGTCTCGGCCGTCGGCAACGCCGCCGGCACAGGCGCACGCATGGCGCTGCTCAACCGCAACCACCGCCGCGAAATCGAAGAGACGGTAAGGCGCATCGAAAAAATCGAGACCGCCCTGGAGCCGAGATTTCAGGAGCATTTCGTGCATGCCATGGCGCTGCCCAACAAGGTCGACCCATTCCCGAAACTGGCCGAACAGGTGCAGCTCCCGCCGCGTGCAATGGCAGGCGCTCCAGCCGATGAAACGGGTGCAGCGCGCCCCCGCCGGCGCTCACGCGAAGAACGCGCGGCACGCCGCCGGCGCAATTAGCGTGGGCGCTCCCCGGTAGGCGAAACGCTATGTCACGGCTTTCAGCATTCTATCGGTGATGGACTGACGCCAGTCCATGCTTTCCGCCCATGGATTCGGTGCTGCAAGCCGCTCATCCATATCGGCCAGTGAGAAGGCGCTTGATACGGCAAGGGTCTCAAGCTCGGACCAGGAAACCGGCGCCGCCACCGGCGCACCGGGTTTCGCCCGCGTCGAATAGGGCGCGATGGCCGTGGCGGAGCGCTCATTGCGCAGCCAGTCGACAAAGACCCGCCCTTCCCGCTTCGCCTTCGACGCTTCAGCCAGAAAGCGCTCGGGCTCGTCTTCGGACAGGCGCTTTGCAAATCCCCTGGCAAAATCCTTGATGTCGGGCCACTCCCGACGGCGCTCCAGCGGTGCGACCACGTGGATACCCTTGCCACCGGTCAGAAGCGGAACGGTCTGAAGGCCGAGATCGGCAAGCCGGTCACGCACCGTGAAGGCGGCACGACGAACCGCAGTGAAGTCGAGTTCCTCATCGGGGTCGAGATCGAATACCAGCCGGTCCGGGACGTCGAGCCGATCTATGCGTGAGCCCCATATGTGGAATTCGAGCGTGCTCATCTGAACGGCGGCGATGATGCCCTTCAGATCGTCGATATAAAGATATTCAGCCTTCTCACCGCTCTTTTCGGCAATCTCCATGTGCCGCACGGCATCGGGAAACCCCTTGCTGCCATGACGCTGGAAAAAGCAGGGACTTTCGCGCCCGTCCGGGCAACGCACCAGACTGACGAGGCGCTTTTCGATATGCGGAAGCATGCGCGGCGCGGCGCGCTCGCAATACTGCGCCAGCGCAGTTTTCGTAACGCCCTCCTCCGCGAAGAGAAGCCTGTCGGGACTCGACAGCGAAACGCCGGCAATCTGCAGTCGTTTGTCAGCACACATGCGCAACAGCCTCCACGGTTTTACGCCCCGCAGCGCCCAAGACCGTGCCTGAGACCGCCCCCAAGACCGCTCAGAACCGGCCGGACTCGCTGAACATGTCGAAAGTCGAGCGGATATGGTCGGCAGCAGCCTTGACCGGCGCCGAAGCATCGGGAGAAACGACCATACCGATGTGATAGTTGCACAGTTTGGGCAGTCCATCCTTCGGGCCAAGCTCCACTAGGTCGTCCCGCAGGAAGGATTTTGGCAGCGGCGCGATGGCGAGATCGGAAAGAATGGCCGCGCGTTGGCCGGCCGTGTGGGCGCTCATATAGGCGACGCGATAATCGCGCCCGTCCTTTTCCATGGCGGAAAGCGCACCGGCGCGCCAGGCGCACCCCTCCTCCCAGAGCGAGAGCGGCAGCGGCTCGCGCAAATGCGCGCAGCCCCCTTTGGCGCCTGCCCAGACGATGGGCTCCGTGAAGACAATCTGGACGCTGCTGTCTTCAGATCCTTCAGTACAGGTGAGCAGTGTGAGATCGAGCTGCCGGTTGGCCATCCGCTTGCGCAGGTTGGCACTCTGGTCAATGACCACGTCGACGGCAATGGAAGGATGGGTTTCTGCAAAGCGTTTGAGAACGCTGGGTAAGATTCGTTCGCCGTAATCGTCCGGCGATCCTAATCGAACGATGCCGCTGATATCGGGCATGACGAATTTCGACACCGCTTCGCGGTTCAGGGCCAGTAATCTGCGCGCATAGTTCAATAATAACTCGCCATCGGCCGTGAGTGAGACCGATCGCGCATCACGCTGGAACACCGAGCGCCCCAGCATCTCTTCAAGCTTCTTTATCTGCATGGAGACGGCTGACGGCGTTCGGTACACCGCGTTGGATGCGGCCGTGAAACTGCCGGTCTCGGCAATCGCCACAAAGGTGCGAAGGACATCGAGCTCCAATAAGGGCATCGGATGATTGAGGGGAGCGTTCATGCCGTTCTCCATTCAATAACTTTGAACAAAAAGATCATTCGATTGTGTTTGATTGAACATCAACCTTGCGGCATAGTCAACTGTGTCAGGCGATGACGTCTGGCAAAACAGCCAGACAGAGGAGAAGGACAATGTCTGTTTTCACACGAATGAACCACTATGTCCGTCACTATCGGACGGCTCTGAACCGCCGGCGCACCGAGCGTCTGATCGACACGCTTCCCGCAGAAATCCGCAAGGATATCGGCTGGCCGGCACATTATACGAGCATCCAGTCCGATGGTCGGGACAACCGCAGCATCTCGCGTTTCTGAACGCAGGTCCAGATAAACAGGAGCGTTCAATGATATCGCTGACAAAGACCCTGAAGGCAGTACGCGATTTCGCAATCGAATTCGACGCAATGACCCATCACGCCAAATACGGCACGCCCCCGGCGAAGAAGCCCGGGCCATCCGGGCGGAGCTCACACTGACATGAATGCAAAAGCCACGCGCTTACGCGCGACCTGTCGAACGTCGACCTGACCCCGACCTGAATGTCGGGGTCTTTTTTTTTGCCCGAATGCCGTTGCGAGCCCCACAGATGTCGCTTTTCCTAACGTGCGCTTCGCATTTTCCGCCTCATCCCCGACACGCATGCGATAGCTCTCCAGCATCGAACGAGCGACCCCACTCCATCCCGCATGAGAAGGCGCTCGGTGAGAACCGACTGTCTTTCGATGTGACTGTTTATTGGAGCGCATGATGAAGCTTTTCGCACGCTTTATACGCCGCCATCGGGGTTCGAATCCGAACACGGTGTTCGCCCGCCAGCGGCTCGAAAAAACGATGCCTGGTGAAACCGGAGCCCTCGCCGGCTCGCGGTTCGGCTTCCTGGTCAACTGATCAGTTTCTGCAAGCGCCCCGGGGCCTCCCGGGCCACGGTTGAGCCATCGGGTCAGGAAGGCCCGGTGGTTTTGTTTGTTTCCGAAGACCGGTCTCAACACGTTCATTTTTCACGCAAACGCCTGCAAAACGACGCTTTGCACCGCCTCTCGGATTGACAGAAAACACAATTCCTGATGACGCTTCGATGACAGCGGCATGGCCCGGGAGACAGGCGTCATGCGCAATCGGGAGGCACTATGTCGGGCGAGAACAGCTGCAAGCGATCGATCGTTTTCTTTCTCATTCCCGATTTTACGATGATGGCGTTTTCCGCTGCGCTGGAACCCCTGCGTACCGCCAATCGAATGGCCGGCTACGACGCCTATACATGGCGGCTGGCTAGCTGCGATGGCGAACCGGTCCGCGCATCGAACGGCGTTGAGGTGGCCGTCGGCTCTTCCCTCGCCGCCGAGCGGCAAAAAATGGTCGGGCACGAACGCCCTTCAATGGTCATTGTCTGCGGCGGCCTGAACATCGAGGATTACAGCAACAAGACGGTCTTTGCCTGGCTGCGCGAAGAGTACAATCGCGGCGTCGCCATCGGCGGGCTGTGCACGGCAGCTTACGTCCTGGCCGGGGCCGGGCTACTGGCCGACAGACGCTGCGCAATCCATTGGGAGAACCTACCGGGCTTCGCCGAAAGATATCCACGCGCAAACGTGTTCGCCGATCTCTTCGAGACCGAGGCGAACATATACACCTGCGCCGGCGGCACCGCGGCGATGGACATGATGCTGAAGCTGATCGGTGAGGATTTCGACGACAGCCTGATCAACCGCGTCTGCGAGCAGTTATTGACGGACCGGGTGCGCAGCCCCTCCGACCGCCAGCGCCTGCCACTGAGGGCGCGGCTTGGCGTGCAGAATTCAAAGGTTCTCACCATCATCGAGCTGATGGAAGCCAACCTGGCCGAGCCCCTTTCGCTGGTGCAGATTGCGGAGAATGTGGGTCTCTCCCGCCGTCAGATCGAGCGCCTGTTCCGGCAGGAGATGGGGCGTTCGCCCGCACGCTACTATCTGGAAATCCGCCTTGACCGGGCTCGCCACCTCCTGATCCAGTCCTCCCTGCCCGTCGTTGAAGTGGCGGTTGCCTGCGGCTTCGTCTCGGCTTCGCACTTTTCCAAATGCTACCGTGAGCTCTATGCCCGCTCCCCCCAGCAGGAACGCGCCGACCGCAAGCAGCTTCTCGTCGCCTGACAAAAAGTTACAGGGCTCCTGTCGGAGTGGCTGCGCATCGATCGTCCTCGCAGTACAGACAGACACTGGGAGACATGGAAATGAGCACCACCATCGACGTCGCACCTGAACTGGAAAACGAACTCGTCCTGGCGCGTATCATCGACGCGCCCCGTGAAAAGATATTCCGTGCCTGGACCGATCCGGAAATCCTCAAACAATGGTTCGTGCCAAAGCCCTGGACGATTTCGAAAGTCGAGATGGACGTGCGTCCGGGCGGGTCCAGCCTGATCGTGATGCGCGACCCGGACGGCAACGAGTATCCCAATCCCGGCATTTTCCTTGAGGTGGTGGAGAACGAGAAGATCGTGACGACCGACGCCTTCACCGGGGCGTGGACCCCTTCTGAAAAGCCGTTCATGACCATGATACTCACTCTGGAGGATGCCGGAGAAGGTAGGACACGCTACATCGCACGGGCGCGGCACTGGAACGCGGAGGACCGAGAAGCGCACGAGAAGATGGGCTTTCACGAAGGCTGGGGCCAATGCGCCGATCAGCTCGAGGAGATTGCTGCAACGCTCTGAAAGCGATCAGGGCTCCTGCCACATCCAGGAGCGATCCCGCCACATCTTTTCACCGACAAGGCAGTCATAGGCGCTGTGAAACTGGGCGAGCACGACCTGCGGGCGGTGCCCGCCCGTTCCAGCCAGCTCCAGAACCAGCTTGCGTCGAATGGCTTCGGGGAACTGCGACCAGTCATTGACCGGCACGACGAATGCCCCCGGCCCGCCAATGACACAGTTCCGGTAGTAGGTATCGAGATCCTTGACGTCGAAACTGGTGGTCAGCCCGCCATTGGTCATCAGCGGAAGCCCGTTGATGGTGATGCCCATGCCAGCCAGCCGGTCGCGAGCCGGAACCACGGGACCACCCTGATTGTTAGGGCCGTCTCCCGAGACATCCACCACGCGCCGAAGCCCTCGAAAGTCGCTTTCAGCCAATAGATCGCCGGCATAGTCGAGTGCACCTGATATCGAGGTTCGACGGGCACTGCTTGGAGGATTGGCCGATAGCCGCTCTGCAAAATGCCGCGCATCCTCTGCCGAAGCAATCCGGGTCCAGGGAACGACAACGCGCTGGGAGAGATTGCCCGCCCATTCGAAATAGGTCACCGCGATCTTGCCATGCATGCCACTCAGGATCGCGCCAACGACCTCTTCATGGGTCAGCGCTTCCGCATAGCCGCGGCGCTGTATCTCCAGTTCACCGGCCGACATGGAAAGAGAAACATCGACCGCCAGCACGAGCTGAACGTCGACAATCTCCTGGGCTCTGGACGGTTGAGGCTGAGCGGCGGCAAGAAAGGCGCAACAAAATCCCGTAAAAGCAGCAAGCAGACCGCTTTGATTGAGAAGCAGACCCATTCTCGACCTGGACATACCCCAGTCTAGCGCATGTCCAGCCGGCTATAAATCACACAATTTGGCGTAATCACCCGACTTATGGCGCTTCCATGGGTGAGTATGGGTTCCGCTTCCTTTCCACCTCTACTTCATCCATCTGTGCGCAGCGCAGCGTTTTCGGGATCGAACGGGCTTTCGCCGATCACTTTTGCCGGATGAAGCTCACCCAGTATCCTGATTTCGAGCTCCGTGCCTTCGGCGGCGAATTCGGGGCGCACCATGGCGAGCGCCAGGCTTTTTCCCACGCGCCAGCCATAGCCGCCATGGGTGGCGCGTCCCACCAGCTCTCCGGCCCTGTAGATCGCCTCGTTGCCGCGCGCGTCGGCGTCACGGACACCACCAACCTCCAGCGTGACATAGTTCCAGCCAAGCCCCTCATCGCGCTGCTTAAGCAGAGCCTCACGGCCGATGAAGTCGCCCTTGTCGGGATGCACGAAACGGTCGAGCCCGCTTTCCCAGGCCGTGTATTCGATGGAGAGTTCGCGCGGGATCAGACGATAGCTCTTCTCGATGGCCATTGCCGTCATGGCGCGAATGCCAAAGGGCTTTATGCCGAATTCCGCGCCAGCCTCCATGACAAGATCGAAAATCAGGTTCTGCTGCTCGATCGGATGGTGCAGCTCCCAGCCCAGCTCCCCGACAAAGTTCACACGCAGCGCATGGGCGCTCGCACGGCCAACGGAAATCTCCCTGCCCGAGAGCCAGGGAAACGCCGCATTGGAAAGCTCCGTGCGCGTGAGCCTGCGCAACACATCGCGGCTCCTGGGTCCAGCAAGAACGAAAACGCCATATTGCTGCGTGATCGGCCGCAGGGTTACGGAGCCGTCACCGGGAAGCAGCTTGAAGAGCACGTCATGATCATGCGCCTCATAGGCACCGGCGGACACCAGATAAAACCGGCCCGGCTTCCACTCATAGACGGTGAACTCCGAGCGCACCCCGCCATTTTTCGTGAGCAGATGGCACAGCGCCACGCGGCCCCGCTTCTTCGGAATGCGGTTGGCGAGAATGTTGTCGAGCCAGCCCCTTGCGCCCGGCCCCGAAACCTCGATCTTGGCGAAAGCCGACATGTCGAGCAGGCCGACATTCTCGTGGACGTTCCTCACCTCATTGCCGACATGTTCGAAATAGTTTGAGCGGCGAAACGACCACTTTTCAACGACGCGGCCATCTGCAAGCGCCGGCGCATGATTGTGCTTCAAAAGCACGTCCGCACCAACGCCGAGTTCGCTTTCAGGCACTGCGTACCCCTCCGGCGCAAACCAGTTGGGCCGCTCCCAGCCATAGACGGAACCGAACACGGCCCCGAAAGCCTTCATCCGGTCATAGCTCGGCGTGGTCTTGAGCGGACGCGCCGCCGAACGCTCCTCGTCGGGATAGTGAACGGTGAAGACATTGGCGTAGGCCTCCTCGTTCTTCTCGCGCAGGTAGCCCTCGGTGGCATAGGGGCCGAAACGGCGCGGGTCGACGCCCATCATGTCGATGGACGGTTCACCCTCGACGATCCATTCGGCAAGCTGCCAGCCTGCGCCACCGGCCGCCGTGACGCCGAAGGAATGGCCCTCATTCAGCCAGAAATTCTTCAGCCCCGGCGCCGGTCCGATAATGGGAGAACCGTCGGGCGTATAGGCGATTGCGCCATTGTATATCTTCTTGATGCCCACCTCGCCGAAGGCCGGAACACGCTCGATCGCCGTTTCCACATAGGGCATGAGGCGTTCCAGATCCTCCTGGAACAGCTCGTACTCACTGTCTTCGCTGGGACCGTCCACATAGCAGCAGGGCGCACCGACCTCGTAAGGACCAAGCAAAAGGCCTCCATTTTCCTCACGCATGTACCAGGAGGAATCGCTCTCGCGCAGGACGCCCATTTCCGGCAGGCCCTCCTTCTTGCGCGCAACAATGGCGGGATGCGGTTCGGTGACAATGTACTGGTGCTCGACCGGGATCACCGGCACGTCGAGCCCGACCATGGCCCCGGTCCTGCGGGCAAAATTGCCGGTGCAGGAAATGACATGCTCGCAGGCAATCTCGCCCTTGTCGGTGGTGACGGTCCAGGTCCCGTCATCGCCCTGTGCAATCGCCGTCACGGCGGTGTTGCGATAGATGGTTGCGCCGAGATCGCGCGCGCCCTTGGCGAGCGCCTGCGTCAGATCGGCAGGCTGGATATAACCGTCATCGGGATGCTGAATCGCGCCAAGAAGCCCATCGGTCTCGCAAAGCGGCCAGATCTCCTTCACCTGTTCGGGCGTCAGGATGTTGACCGGGATTCCGATGGTTTCGGCAATGCCGGCATAATACATATACTCGTCCCAGCGGTCCTTCGTGCGCGCCAGACGAATGTTGGAGCATTGCGTGAAGCCGACATTCATGCCGGTTTCCTCCTGGAGCTCCTGATAGAATTTCACCGAGTATTTGTGGATCTGGCCGACCGAATAGCTCATGTTGAACAGCGGCAGCAGGCCGGCGGCGTGCCAGGTCGAGCCGGATGTCAGTTCCTTGCGCTCGATCAGCACCACGTCCGACCAGCCCTTCTTGGCGAGATGGTAGAGCGTCGATACGCCCACAACACCGCCGCCTATGACAACCGCCCGCGCATTTGTCTTCATGCTCTCACTCCCTCGATCGCTCTCCCGCCAGACCGCGCAGGCAGGCTGGATGACGCCCATGATCCGAAACGATCCTAGTCCGCAGAAGACAGAACTTCTTTGCCTGAATGCGACATCGCCGAAACGGCCCGCGCCATTAAGCAAAACGGGCGATTGAGCAGGTGAATTAACTTCTTCTGACCGCCTCTTCTGTAGAAAAGAATGCGACGACAGGCAGAAGGCACCCCGGGGGCAGACATGGCAATGGCGGTCGAACACGTGGCTACGGCAAGACGGCGCGGATGGCTGACAGGCCCGGTGGCCATCCTGGCCATGACGGCACTGGTCATGGCGGTTTTCCTCGTCCTGCCGCTCAACGTGCCGATCGGCCCCATGTACTGGGACCTGTTCATCTACTTCGATGCCGCAAACCGGATTTTTTCCGGCCAGATCCCCGCCACGGACTTCTTCGCGCCCGTGGGACCGCTCGGCTATTATCTGTTTGCAGGCGGCGTCAAGCTGTTTGCCAACGCGCAGCCGCTCCTGCTGGTGCACTGGTCGCTCTTTGCCGTCACCGCTCCGCTCATGGCGCTGGCGCTGTGGCAGGTGGATGCGAAGTCGCGCGGAACGGCGCTGGCGCTGCTTCTGCCCTTTCTCGCCTTCGCCCTTCTGCCGTTCAACACCCGCGAATTCTATCCGTTTCCCGGATCCGACGGGTTCGGCATCTACAATCGGCAGGTTTGCCAGCTTCTCTATGTGCTCACCGTCGCGCTCGTCTATCTGCGCGACCAGCGGATGCTGCTCGTCTCCATCGTGGCCGGGATGACGGGCCTCTTCCTGACAAAGATCACGGGCTTCGTCTCCGGTGGGCTTCTATGTGCCTTCGCTTTCGCGGCGGGCCGCGTCTCCATCCGCACTGCGGTCGCCTCGGCGGTCATCTTCCTGGGAATTCTGGGCCTTCTGGAAGTCTGGACCGGATTTACGCTGAATTACATCAGCGACATTCTGGCGCTCGTCGTCATGAACGAAGGCAGCCTCCTGCCCCGCTTCCTCCAGGCCGCGTCGCACACATTCGGCATTGTCGCGCCCGCGGGCCTGCTGGCGCTCTTCCTGCTCTACCGGGATCGCGGGATGTTCGCCGGCAAGCTGCGCACGCCGAGTGTGGCGGCCATTGCGGCCATCATCGACCATGACGCATTCTGGATCATGGCGGTGCTTGTCGCAGGCATCTTCTTCGAAACGCAGAACACCGGAAGCCAGGCGCTCATCTTCATCTGGCCGGTGCTCCTGCCCGTGCTTGTGCGGCTCTGGCAGCGCGAAACGGAACGCCCCATCTTTCTGGTCGCTGCCGCCCTTGCCTCCGCAGCCGCATTGCCGCCGCTGGTCAACACGGTGGAGCGCGCTGCACGCACCTATATCGGCGCCATCAAGAACGTGGAGATGCCGAACAAGAACCTGAAAACGCTCGGCCGGCTCAACATGCGACCCGAAGTCCTGGCGCGTTCTGAGAAGATGCTGGATTTCTATACGCTCCACCGCGACACCTACGCGGATTTCATCCGCATTCAGGAATTGCCGTCTTCCGTGTATTACTCGGAGTTCCATTTCCAGGCAGCGCATCTGATGGCAATCGACGGCGCCGTCGATGCGATCCGCGAGCTGGAAGAAGAGCAGGGAATAAGGTTCGAGACGATCCTCAACCTGAACTTCGTCAACCCCTTCCCCTGGCTACTGGACCGGAATGCGCCACTGCACGTGGCGATCGGAGCCGATCCCACACGCGCCGTTCCTCCGCCAGATGCTGAAGCGTTGGAAGCCGTTCGCCAGACGGACCTGATCCTGCACCCCACCTGCCCGCTGACCACGGCCAATGCGGACCTTCTCAAAATCTACGCGCCCGCCATGCAGGACCATGAGCGCATCACGCTGAACCAGTGCTTCGACGCCTATCTGAGCCCGCGCATGGCGGACCGGATCGAATAGGCGCGGCAGCTCTTTCAAAGCCGGGCGCACGCCCCTCATCCGCCTGCCGGCACCTTCTCCCCGCAGGCGGGGAGAAGGAGGCTTTCATCAGCGTTGCGGCCATCGCCCTTCTCCCCGTGAACGGGGAGAAGGTGCCGGCAGGCGGATGAGGGGCGTGCGCCATCGCAGACAAAAGAAGGCCGGGACAAGCCCGGCCAATTGTCGCGCGAGAGGCGCTATTCCTAAACTTTTCAGAGCCTTGAAAGGCGTTCCAGATTCATCTTCTCAGAAGCTGGCCCCTACTTCACCTGGCTTTTGACGAAATCCTTCACAATGGAAACGACACCGCGCCCAAGCAGCGCATCGAGCGAATCCACCAGCTTGTCCACATGCTCGGGTCGCATGATGAGCGGCGGCAGGAGGCGGATGACATTGCGGTTGTACTCGGTGAAGGCCACCAGCACATCGTAATCGCGCAGAAGAAGCGCACCGACAAAGCCAGACAGCGAGCCCTTGAGCTTGTCGTCCAAAACGCCCACCATCGGGCGCAGAACCGCCGGCAGGGTCTGCGAGAAATCGTGGAACTCGAGCCCGACCATGCAGCCACGGCCGCGAATGTCCTTGATGATGCGCGGATATTTGTCCTTCAGCGCATTGAGACGCTCGACCAGATAGGCGCCTGTGTTTTCGGCATTCTCCATCAGCGCCTCGTCATAGAGCACATTGGTGCCCTCGATGGCCGTGGCGCAGGCCTCGCCGATGCCGCCAAAGGTGGCCATGGCGTGGATCATCGCCGTTTTCGGCGTGCCATAGGCCTTCATGTAAATGTCGCGTCTGGCGATCATCGCCGCCATCGCGGCCTTGCCGGCACCCAGAGACTTGGCGAGCGCGGTAATGTCCGGCACCACGTCATAATGCTCGAAGGCATAGAAACGGCCGGTGCGCCCGTAGCCGCACTGCACCTCATCCGCCACCCAGATGACGCCGTACTGGTCACAGAGCTGGCGCAGCTTCTGCCAGAATTCGCGCGGCGCCTCGTTGATGCCGCCGCCGCCCTGCACGGTTTCAAGAACGATCGCGCCAATCTCCGGATCGGTGCGGAAGGCGTGTTCGATGGCGTCGATATCGCCAAAGGGCACACGCACCGTGTTGTCCGTCAGGCGGAACTCGGCGCGGTAGAGATTGCCGTCGGTAATGGTGAGCACGCCCTTGGTCTTGCCGTGGAACGAATTCTCCGCATAGACAACCTTCGGCCGCTTGGGGCCGGCGGCGCGCTCGGCAAGCTTGATGGCCGATTCCATCGCCTCGGAGCCGGAAGAACCGAGGAAAACCATATCAAGCTCGCCCGGCGAACAGGCTGCGAGATTGGCAGCGAGCGCCGTCGAATACTGCGACATGAAGGCGATGGCGATCTCGTGGCGCTTCTCGTCCTGGAATTTCCTGCGCGCTTCGAGAATGCGCGGATGGTTGTGGCCGAAGGCCAGCGAACCGAAACCGCCGAAGAAGTCGAGGATCTTTCGACCATTCTGGTCGATGTAATACATCCCTTCGGCGCTCTCGATCTTGATCTTGTGAAAGCCCAGAAGCTTCATGAAGTGAAGCTGGCCGGGGTTCAGATGCGCCTTGAACAGATCGGTCATCCGCTCGACGCTCAGAGCCTTGGCATCTTCCACGGTGAGAAGATCGGGTTTGGCGATTGTCCTGGGTGCGAGTTCGGGTGCATCCATCACGGGCCTTGCCCCTTTCGTCTCGGTCTTTGTCACGACGGTCATGGCGACCTCCCCTATTCGGCCGGAACCTGGCTGGCGCCAACGGCCTGGCCAGATTTCTTGGCACGATATTCGTCATAGGCGGCGATCAGCATGTCGCCGTCATTGTATTGCGGGACCCAGCCAAGGTCGCGCTCGCCCTTGGAGACGTCGAGCACGCACATCTCGTCGGCGATCAGATACTGCTCGGGGTCCATCAACGGCATGTTCATCCAGTCGAGCATGTCGAGCGTGCGTTTCACGGCCCAGCCCGGCGTGGGCAGAAGCAGGGATTTCGAGCCCGCATGCTTCACCAGATCGCCAAGCAGCTTGCGCACCGGCGGCGGGTTGAGCGAGCCGAGATTATAGGCCTCGTTCGGCACGCCTGCCTTCCACGCAAGGCGCGCGGCTTCCGCGCAGTCGAACACGGAGATGAACTGATAAGGGTTCTTGCCTGCCCCGATCATCGGCACCGGCAGGTTCATGTCGATCAGCTTGAACAGCTTTTCGAGAATGCCCAGACGTCCCGGCCCGATGATGAGGCGCGGGCGGAACAGGGAAATGTTCATGCCCCGCTTGCGCCATTCGGCTGCCAGCACTTCCGTGTCGAGCTTGGACTGGCCATATTCGCCGAGCGGTGAAACCGGGTGATCCTCCGTCATCGGATAGGTGACGGTGTGGCCGTAGATCATGTCGGTGGTGAAGTGGACGAGGTTTTTGGCCCCCGCCTTGTCCATCGCCTCGATGATGTTGACCGTGCCGTGATAGTTCACAGGATAGAAGAAATCATGCCGCTTGGCGCGCACCTGGATCGGCGAGAGCATCTTGGCCGACAGATTGTAGACCATGTCGTCGGCCTTCATGCCCAGCGCCTCGATGGCGGCCGGATCGGTCACGTCGCAATGGACGAATTCCACCTGGCGGTAGTGCGGCAGGTCGCTCTTCACGATGTCGGCGACAATGACCTCTTCGCCATCGGCCACGAGCTTGGGGGCCAGGTGCCGGCCGACGAAGCCGTCACCGCCAAAAATGATATGTCTCATTGGATCATCGACCTTTCGGACTGAAGTTTGTCTTTTGCGAGCGCTGCCTGTTCTTCAGGCATTTCGCGGCCGCTCTGCGCGATCAGCACGGTGCCGACGCAGATCAGCGCGATGCCGGCGATGCGGTAGGCGTTCAGGTCTTCCTTGAAGAGGAAGTAGGCGAACACCGCCACCGCCACATAGGCAAGGCTCAGAAACGGATAGGCGAAGGACAGCTCGACCTTGGAAAGCACGTAGAGATGCGACGCCATGGAGATGACGAAGACGCACAGGCCGGCGAAAATCCAGGGGCTGAAGACGATCTGAAGAATTTTCAGGATCGGGTTCGCGCCCGCAAAGCTCAGATCGCCAAGCGTCATCATGCCGTGTTTCAGCATGAGCTGTGCAGCCGCGTTGGTCATCACCGTGAAGAGTATGAAGGGTATGTATTTCATCTTGTCCCGCCCGTCCCTGTCATAGCGCCCTCTTGCAAACAAAGCGTGAAGCGCTGGATATAAATTGCATCTTTTGCGTGAAGTTCTTGCGTTTGGCTGAACCACGCCCGTTTATTCGGCTGCATGACGTTCACCCTTCACGCTTGCCGGCAATTGCAGAGCCGTGCGCCGCCAGAAATCGGAAAGAAACGCAGGATCCCGTAGTGCCTCAAGATCGCGCCAGCCCGGAAAAGAGGCCTCGAACAGGGCCGCCCCCATGCGCGCGTCCTTATAGGGATTGACCGCGCCACCCGCCTCCACCGTCATGCGGTCGAGGCGCTCGAAGAGCGCGTGGGTGGCCGAACCCGCATTGGAGAAATCGAGTGTCAGCGTGTAGCCCGGCCTCGGAAACGAAAGAATGCCCGGTGAGGCAACATCGCCGAAGCGCTTGAGAACGGTGAGGAAAGAGGCCTGACCGGCCTCGCGCGCCGCCGCCATCATGGCCGGTATGGTCTTCCGCGCGGCCTCGAAGGGCACCACGCTCTGATGTTGCAGGAGACCGCGCGGACCGTAGAGCCTGTTCCAGTGGCGCAGCGCATCGAGCGGGAAGAAATAGCTTTCGTAAGACGAGCGCCGAACGCCCTCCGCCCGCGCCTTGCTCCAGGCGAAAGCACGGTTGAAAGCGGCAAGCGACCACCGGTTCAGGAGATTGACCGGAGGCCGGAAAGGGACCGCAAGCCGGCGAGCGGAGGGCGCGCGGTAAACGGCCCCGTCCTCGGCATGATTTGCCGTCAGCAGGAAGCCCCTGCCCGCGTTCGCGCCAGAAGCAAGCTGGTCGAGCCAGGCCACCGCGTATTCGTTCCCGGCGTCGGCATCAGCCGCCAGGTCGAAATACTCGTCGAGCCCGGAAAAGCCACGCACGCGCTCGTTCACATCGACGGAGGCGACCTTCATCAGTCTGATCGTCGCGTCGAGAATCAAACCTGTCAGCCCCATGCCGCCAATGGTGGCGCGAAAGAGCTCCGCGTTTTCCTGCGCGCTGCAATGGCGGGTCTCGCCATCGGACCGCAGCAGCGTGAAGGAAACCACGTGACAGCCGAAAGTACCGCGCCGGTGATGGTTCTTGCCATGCACATCGTTGGCGATTGCCCCGCCCAGCGTGACAAACTGCGTGCCCGGCACCACGGCCGGAAACCAGCCTTTCGGACCGACCTGAGCGATCAGGTCCGACAGCATGAGACCGGCCTGCGCCGTAAGGAGCCCGCTTTCGGCATCGAATGCCAGAACGCGGTTCATGGAGCGCATGTCGATCAGCGCGCCGTCATCATTCAGGCAGGTATCGCCATAGGACCGGCCATTGCCATAAGGCAGCACGGAGGATGGCAGCCCCCGGCCCGCCCGCAGACGCTCGACCGCATCTTCGGCGCCAATCGCCTGAGCCGTGCTGCTGCGCACCAGTCCGAATGCCGAATAATCAGCCATGCTTCAGAACCCCGCCGTAAAGAGGAGCACCGCACCAAGAACGCCAAACAACTGGCTGCGCCAGTCGCTGATGATGAAGACGATGGGATCGTCGTGCATCTCGTCGCGCCGCGCCAGGATCCACATGCGGATTGTGATGTAGAGGACAATGGGGCAGAGCGGCCAGATCAGCCAGGGCATCTCGTAGAGATCGCGCACGGCGCTGCTCTGAATGTAGAGTGCCAGAACCATGGCCGAGGAAAAGGCGGAGGCCATGCCGGCCTGTGCGATGACTTCCTGATCTTCCGTGCGATAGCCCCGCCCTGCGATGCGCTCGCCTGCGGGAAGCTCGGTGGAACGCAGTTCCACATAGCGTTTGACCAGCGCCAGGGAGAGAAAGAAGAAGACGGAGAAGGCCAGGAGCCAGAATGAGACGCCAATCATGGTCGCCGCGCTGCCGGCAAGAATACGCACCGTGTAGAGCCCCGCCAAAGTCAGCACGTCGATGAGGAGCATGCGCTTGAGGGAAAGGGAATAGGCGGTGGTGGCAATCAGATAGCCAATCAGCACCAGACCGAAGAGTGGCGGAAGAAAAAGCGCCGTTGCGCCGCTTATCGCCAGTAGCACGAGCATGGACGCGAAACCGAACGGGATCGAAAGCGTGCCGCTTGCGAAAGGTCTGTTCCGCTTCGTGGGATGCCGGCGATCAAGGCCGAGATCGAAGAAGTCGTTCAGAATGTATATGGCGGACGCTGCCGTGCTGAACGAGACGAATGCCAGGACGCACAGGGTCAGCAGCGGAGCATTGAAATATTCGTGGCTGAGGATCAGCGGCACGAAGATCAGGCTGTTCTTGAGCCATTGATGCACTCTGAGCATCTTCACATAGGTCTTGAATGTGGGCTTCGCCGCCTCGAGAAGCTCGCCGCCATTCCTCGCGTGCCAGCGGGCAGCCGCGCGGTCGGGAGCAACGACAACGGCCCTGCGCGCGGCATCGAAGACCGCGATATCGGCGCGGCTGTTGCCCGCATAATCGAACCCGCCATCGCCGAATGCCGCGACCAGCGCGTCACGCTTCATGCCGGAGGCCATGTTGCGGCCGGGCTCTGTGGAGATGACCTCGTCAAAAACGCCCAGATGCAACGCGATCGCATCGGCAAACTTTTTGGGCGAAGCCGTTGCCAGGACGATGTGACGGCCATCCGCCCTGTCCTTGCGCAGCTGAGCCAGAAGGTCCTGCCGATAGGGCAGTCCCGCGGCATCCAGATCGACACGCGACGCAATTTCGCATTTCAGCCGCGCCTTGCCGCCCATCAGCCAGAACGGCAACAAAAAGAGACAGAGGGGCCGGCGGCGCAGGAGAAGAAACAGACTCTCCCACAACAGATCGGTCGCAATCAGAGTGCCGTCGAGATCGACAGCCAAAGGCACTGCATTGCGTTCGGATCGCGCGTCCATAAAAGCCCCCGCATAAAAGACCGTTCTTCCAACGGCCTTACGCGAAATGAGCTTCCAAAGTCTGAAGCGACAGACAGTCGGAGCAAACCCGCAAGCAGATTTCAGGAATACGCTTAAAGTTTCCCTAAGGGCATCTGGCAAATACCTTGTAAGAACAGCAAAAAACTCCGGCAATCACTTGCCGGAGTTTGCAAAACGTCTCGAACCCATGTTGTGCGGTTCTACCGCACGCGGCCGCGGCCTTCCGAAATCTCGACAGTTTCGGAACCGGTCAGCACTTCGCGGTCGCCATTGGGCATCGTCACGAAGCAGCCGGCCGAGCAGAACTCAATGGTTTCGCCTGCGCCGACCACGATTTCGGATTGCGAACCGCCTTCCGTCACAACGATGGTTCGCGGTTCGCTGTCACGGTTGACGACACTGGCCGCGAAAGCCGCGCCGCCTGCGACCAGCAGCGTCACGGCTGCAAGTAAGAATGTCTTCATGGTCTTCATCGGTGTGTCACCGCCCCTGTAGCAGCGGGCCATGCAGCCCCTTTTCGCTTCGTTTATAGAGATTTCAACCTGAACGGCAACTGAACGACATATTCAGGCGATCAGGATTATTCCGGATCGACCTTGCGCCGGCGTCGGCGCCGGCCCGTTGGCATATCATCCTGCTCTTCCTCAGTCTCATCCGCCGGCTCTTCATCCATCGGCGTCTCATCGGGCCCCTGTGCCCTGAACAGCCCGGACCGCACGTGGATATCGCGTTGCGGAAACGGAATTTCGATCCCCTCGGCCTCGAATGCATCGACGATGGCAAAGCGGATATCGTTCTGCACGTTCAATTGCATGAGGATGTCGGAAAGATAGACGCGGATCTCGAAATCAAGCGACGAGTCGCCGAAACCGGCGAACAGAACGAACGGCTCCGGATTCTTGAGAACAAGCGGATGTGACTTGGCGATTTCCAGCAGAATCTCGTGCACGCGGCGCACATCGGAGCCATAGGCGACACCGATGGGTATCTCCATGCGCCCGAGCTTGTTGCGATGGGTCCAGTTGCCCACGGCGGCATTGATCAGTTCCGAGTTCGGCAGGATCACCGACTGGCGCTGGAACGTTTCGATCTCCGTTGCACGCACGGAAATCTTCTTCACTGTGCCGGACACGCCGCCCGCGACGATCCAGTCGCCCGCCTTGAACGGGCGCTCGGCAAGAAGGATCAGGCCCGAGACGAAGTTCGAGACGATGTTCTGCAGCCCGAAGCCAATACCGAGTGAAAGGGCACCGGCCACGAGGGCCAGATTGGAGAGGTTGATGCCGGCCGCAGAGATACCGATCAGGGCAGCGATCACCAGCCCCACATAGCCGATGCCTGTGCGGATGGAATTGCGCACGCCTGAATCCATGCGACTGCGCGCCATGACCTTGCCGTCGAGCCAGCTCTGAAACCAGCGCGTGACGAAATAGCCGACCACGAAAACCAGAATACCGGTGAGAATGCCGACGATGGAAAACGACAGGGAGCCGACCTGGATCCTGCCGGCGATACGGTAGCCCCAGGCCGTCAGATCCGCCCAGCGGAATCCCCATTGCAGAAGAATGAGCGGCACGCCGATCAGGACCACGACCGTGTTTATAAGCATGCCGGTGACCAGACCGAGCTGATCGAGCGCGGTCTCATCGAAAGCGGTGTACCGCTCCAGCCGGCGCGCCAGCCAGGAATTGGCGAAAGCGCCTTCCGACGTGATCGCCCCGGCCGTCAGGAAGCCGATATACATGGTCGCAACGATCGCACCTGTCACCACCGCCTGCTGCGAAAGGAACCGCGCAAAGCCGATATAACCGAGCATGGCCGCGATGATGATCGCGGCCCCGAGGGCAAACAAGAGATAGCGGAACTTGAGCGGCCATTGTTTGGGCCTGCCCTCCTCGTCATCCAGAGGGCTGACACCGCCAATCGCCATGATGAGCAGGCCCACGATCACGGTGGCCACGAGGCTGGTCGCCACCGTCAGCGAAAGCTGCGAACCGAACAGCGAGTAGACCTGATCCATGAAATAATCGAAACCGGTCGAGACCGCCGTGAAAACCGCCAGCACGAGCAGCCATTGTGCCGCCTGCGAACGCACGGGCAAAAGCCGCCAGTTCGGTCGCCGAGGCGCAAGAATGGCGCGTGCGAGACGGTAGACGAAATAGACAAGGAGGATGACGGAGAAGAGCGACCAGAGAAGCGGCGCGATATCGCTGCGCAGCAAGCTGAAGTAATCTAGGAAGTAGTAGGTTGAAACCAAAAAGACGCCGATCGACAGCGACGGAATGAGCGTGGAGAACAGCGCCAGCGAAAGGCGGCTGAGATAGGTGGGTTCCGTCTCGGTCGGGTCCGGCTCGATGAAATCGCCGAACAGACGCCGCCCCCCGAAAAGCAGCGCAAGGGCGGCGATCGTTGCGAGCGCCGTGGCAAGCAGAAGTGAATTAAGGCGATATTTGACGACAAAAGTCAGCCAGGCGGAAACCCGCTTGTAGACCCGCCCCACCTCCTGCGTGAACTCACCGGCCACATCAGAGCTGAGCGCCGCGGAAACGTCGTAGCGGCGCGAGAGCGTGCGCGTGAAGAGGTCGCGCCTGAGTTCGGCGATCTCGTCCACAACGCTGTTGATGCGCACGGAAAGCCGTTCGGCATCGCCGATCAGCACGTTGAAACTCGCCTTCTCGTCGAGCAGGCGGGTACGTTCGCGCGCCACCTCCTCGGGTTCGGCCGGTTCCCCCTCCTTGCGCGGCTCACCCAGTTGTTCGAGCCGCGTGTTGATCTCCGTTAGCCTTGGGCGAAATGCCAGGCTGGCATCGAAAACCTCGCGCGCGAGCCTTTCCAGCTCAACACGAAACGCGACGAGTTCGCCGTCATCAGCGGCCTGATCGTCAACCTCCTTTTCCATCCTGTTGACGGTGGCTTCGATCCCGGAGAGCTTTTCGCGCTGGGTCTGCAGAAAGTTTTCCGGTCCCTGCGCCGCCGCCGGCACAAACACGGCAAACTGGAAAACAAGGCACAGGAGAACCGGCAGGGCGCGAAGCTTCAACAACATTTCTGTCAGTCTTCTCACGGAATCACATGCAATCGGAGGTCGGTGTCGATACGCGGACATTGCCTGAGCCACGCCTGTGCAGCAAGCTTATCGGCGTATCAGGGTCGGGTCTGTGCAAAGCCATGGCGCTTTATTTGCCTCAGGCGTCTGGGGTGTCCTATAGCTTTAGGCCGGGTTCTGGCAAAAAGAATGGCGGCGCATGGCGGAATATTCAGCTCTTTCGCTTCTGAAAAATGCTCTTTCAGGCAATCGCGACTGGAAACCGGCCTGGCGCAAGCCCGATCCCAAACCGAGATACGACGTCATCGTCATCGGTGGCGGTGGCCATGGACTGGCAACCGCCTATTATCTCGCAGCCGAACACGGCATCACCAACGTTGCCGTACTGGAAAAGGGCTGGCTGGGCTCTGGCAATATCGGCCGCAACACCACGATTGTGCGATCCAACTATCTCTTGCCCGAATCCGTCCGTTTCTACGAATTTTCCATGAAACTCTGGGAAAACCTCTCCCATGAGCTCAACTACAATGTGATGTTCTCACAGCGCGGCGTTCTCAACCTTGCCCACAGCCCCGGCCAGGCCGACGCTTTCATCCGCCGCGGCAACGCCATGCGCCATGGCGGCGTGGACGCCGAATGGCTGACGCCGCAGCAGATCGCACGCAAGGTGCCGGGGCTGGACACCTCCGGCTCGGCGCGTTTTCCCATCGCCGGCGGGCTTCTGCAGCCGCGTGCGGGCACGGCCCGCCATGACGCGGTCGCATGGGGCTATGCGCGCGCCGCCGACCGGCGCGGTGTCGACCTGATCGAGAATTGCGAGGTGACAGGCTTCCTGCGCGACGGCGATCAGATCACCGGCGTCTCCACCACAAGAGGCGACATTCGGGCAAAGAAAGTGGCGCTGGCGGTTGCCGGCAGCACCAGCCGGGTGTTGCAGCGTGCCGGCATCGAACGGTTCCCTATTGAGAGCCACGTCCTTCAGGCTTTCGTTTCGGAAGCGATCAAGCCCTTCGTGAACTGCGTCGTGACCTTCGGCGCAGGCCATCTCTACATGTCGCAGTCCGACAAGGGCGGGTTGGTCTTTGGCGGCAGTCTCGATTTCTACAATTCCTACGCCCAGCGCGGGAACCTTCCCACGGCGGAAGACGTGATGAGTGAAATCTGCGCCATGTTCCCCGCCGTCGCGCGGCTGAGACTGCTGCGCTCCTGGGGCGGGGTCATGGACATGTCGATGGACGGGTCTCCCATCATCACCAGGGGGCCCCTGCCCGGCCTCTATCTCAATTGCGGCTGGTGCTATGGCGGGTTCAAGGCAACGCCTGCCTCCGGCTATTCCTTCGCCTGGACCATCGCCAGGGACGAACCCCACGCCATCAACGCGCCCTTCACGCTCAGCCGCTTCGAGCGCGGTGCGGTGATTGACGAAACGGGCCATGGCCCGACACCCAAACTGCATTGAGGGACACGCCATGCTGATCGACTGCCCGCATTGCGGCCCCCGCGACCTCGCCGAATTCTCCTATCAGGGCGACGCGACACGCACGCGCCCTGATCCCGCTTCCACTGATACGAAAGCCTGGCTCGACTATGTCTATAACCGGCCGAATCCGGCAGGGCTGCACCGTGAACACTGGCAGCACGCCGGTGGATGCCGCGCGCATCTGGTGGTGGAGCGCGACACGCTGACCCATGAAATTCGCTCGGTCGCCTTCGCCAGAAGTGCGGACAGCGGAGACGCCGCATGAGCCCCCGCCGCACCAGAACGGGCGGGCTGATAGACCGCGCCCGCACCATTCGCTTTACGTTTGATGGCGAGAGCTACACCGGTCATGCCGGAGACATGCTGGCCTCGGCGCTTCTCGCCAATGGCGTTTCGCTCGCGGGCCGCTCGTTCAAATATCATCGCCCGCGCGGTGTCTTCAGCGCCGGTGTCGACGAACCGAACGCGCTCGTGACCTTGTTGCGCGAAGGCGTGCGCGAGCCCAACATTCCCGCCACGCAGGTCGAAATCTATGACGGTCTGCGTGCGGAAAGCCAGAACCGCTTTCCATCCCTCGCCTGGGACCTCGGTGCGATAAACCAGCTCGGCGGCCGGCTGATCGGTGCGGGCTTCTACTACAAGACCTTTATGGGTCCTGTGATCGGACCACTGAAGGGCACGCGCTTCTGGATGATGTGCGAACATTTCATACGCCGCGCCGCCGGTCTTGGCAGAGCCGATTACGAGGCCGACCCCTCGCGCTACGAGCGGGTGAACGCCTTCTGCGACGTTCTGGTTGTGGGCGGAGGTATTGCCGGCCTGATGGCAGCCGAGGGCGCGGCAAAGGCTGGAAAACGCGTAGTCCTCGCCGAACAGGAACCGCAGACAGGCGGCTTCGCCCGCTGGTCGGGCGAGACCCTCGACGGAAAGCCCGCCCATCAATGGGTGGCGGAGCTGACGGAACGGCTCACCCGCTTCGACAATGTGCGTCTCTTACCGCGCACGGCGGTCTGGGGCTATTATGACGGCAACACGCTGGCAGCGCTTGAGCGCGTCCACGATCATGTGGCCCGCACGCCGAAGGGCCACCCGCGCCAGCGGCACTGGACAATCCGAGCCCGCGACGTGGTTCTGGCGACGGGCGCACTGGAACGTCCGATCGTCTTTCCCGGCAACGACCGTCCCGGCGTCATGCTGGCCGGCGCCGCGCGCCGCTATGCCGCGGAATTCGGCGTTTTGCCCGGGAACAGGACCATCTTCTTTACCAACAATGACAGCGCCTACGAGGCTGCGGTCGCCATCAAGCGCGCTGGCGGCCATGTCGCAGCCCTTATCGACGTGCGTTCACGGATCGGCGATGCAGCCACGGCACTTGCCGACGAGGCGGGCGTGGTGCCGCTGACCGGTCACGCCGTCGTCGGCACAAAGGGCAGCCGTGCGTTATCCGCAGCACTTGTTCAGGCGTTCGACGCGGAAGCGGGCAGGCTTTCGGGAGACGCAAGGCCGCTTGAATGCGACAGTCTCGCGGTTTCCGGTGGCTGGCAGCCTGGTCTTCACCTGGCAAGCCAGGCGGGCGCAAAGCCGGTCTGGGATGAGGATAAACAGGCATTCCTGCCACCCGAGCCAGCACAACGCTGGACAGGCGCCGGCGCATTCCTTGGAAAATTCGGCACCGCCGATGCACTTGCGAGTGGCCGCGATGCGGGCCTGAAATGCGCCGGCAAGCGCCCATCCCGCGCCAGACTGCCTGAAATCTTGCCCGAAGCGCTCAATCCTGCGCCAGCGCCAGTTCTTGAAATTCGGGGCAAGGGCAAAGCCTTTGTCGATTTCCAGCACGATGTGACCGCTGACGATGTGCGGCTCGCCCATCGCGAAGGTTTCGTCAGCGTCGAGCATCTGAAACGCTACACGACGCTCGGCATGGCGACCGACCAGGGCAAGACCTCCAATGTCCCGGGGCTGGCCATTATGGCGGCAGCGCGCGGCATCACGATCCCCGAAGCCGGCACCACGCGGTTTCGCCCGCCCTACTCCCCGGTGGCCATCGGTGCTTTGGCTGCGGAACGCTATGGCGATCTGAAGCCCGAGCGCTTTACCCCCATGCATGACTGGCATGTGGAACACGGCGCCGAGATGACCCCGGCGGGTCTCTGGCACCGCCCGCTGGTCTACGCAAGTGCCGGTGAAACGGTCGAACAGGCTTACATCCGCGAGGCAGCGGCGGTGCGTCGCTCCGTGGGCATTGTTGATGTCTCCACACTGGGCAAGATCGCGGTCAAGGGCCCCGATGCCGCCACCTTCCTTGATCGCGTCTACACCAACACTTTCTCCATGCTGAAAGTGGGCAAGGCCCGCTATGGTCTGATGCTGCGCGAAGACGGCATCGCCTTCGACGACGGCACCACATGGCGGCTCGGCGAAACCGACTTCCTCATGACCACGACCACCGCCAATGCAGGCGCGGTGATGCAGCATCTGGAATATTGCCTCGACCTTCTTTGGCCCGATCTCAAGGTGCACCTCACTTCGGTGACGGACCAGTGGGCGGGCGCCGCGATCGCCGGCCCCAAGGCCCGCACCGTGCTGGAGCGCTGCGTGACGGGGACGAAAGTCGACAATGAGACGCTGCCCTTCATGGGCATTGTTCATGGCCAGATTGACGGTGCCTCCGTCATGATCTGCCGCCTCTCCTTTTCCGGCGAACGCGCCTATGAGGTTTATTGTGGCGCCGGTCATGGGCAGCATGTGTGGGAAGCGCTGATGGAAGCGGGCGAACCCTTCGACATCACGCCCTACGGCATGGAGGCGCTTGGCGCACTGCGCATCGAGAAAGGGCACGTGACAGGTGCCGAGATCGATGGCCGGACCACGGCCCGCGATCTTTATCTCGACTGGATGCTGTCCAAGAAAAAGCCGTTCATCGGTTCGGGCCTGATGGACCGCCCTGCCCTGATCGACAGGAACCGGCTGCGGCTCGTCGGCATCGTCTCGCTCGATGGCCAGAAGCTCGGCGGCGGCGCGCATCTGGTGGAACGCAATAATCCTGATGAGCCGGGAGAAAGCATCGGCCATGTGACGGCCTATTGCTACTCACCGGCTCTGCAGAAATATATCGGCCTGGCGCTCGTCAGGGGCGGCAAGGCGCGCCATGGAACGCGGGTCTTCCTTTCCGATCCATTGCGCCGGCGCTTCGGTCAGGTGGAGATCGTCAGCCACCATTTCTTCGATCCGGATGGGGAGCGCATGCATGGTTGAGCGCGCATCACCGCTGGGCGGCGATTTCCGCTCCGGCTCCTATGGCGACTTCGCTAACGGAAGCGGCGTCACGATTTCCGAAGCCTTGAAGGGCTCGATTGTCGAGGCCAGTGCCTGGCCCGGCAAAGAGAAAGCACTGGCAGAAAGCATTTCCGCCACCTGCCGTCTCAGGCTTTCGGCCTCGCCCGGAAACGGCGCTGCCAGCCGCGAGGGCACCTGCGCCTTCAACATCGGCCCCGGCCGATTTCTCGTAAGCGGGATGGATGAAGCTCTGGCAGGGGATATCATTGCTGCCATTGGCGACGAGACCGGCACCGTGACCGATCTCTCCCACGGCCGCACGGTTCTGAGCATCGAGGGTCCGCAGGTGGAATGGGTTCTGGCCAAGCTCTTCGCGCTGGACTTCAGCCCGGCGGCCTTCCCGGTCCATGCCGGCCGGGCGACGGCGCATCACGATGTGTTCGTGCAAATCCAGCGCCGGAGCGAAAAGCGCTTCGAGCTCTACGTTTTCCGTTCGTTTGCAAGAGCTTTTGCCAAAACGCTTTGCCGGGCGGCAGAAGATGTGGGCTATACAATTAGATAGGTTCGGAAGATAGGCCCGGCGCGGCGACACCGGACCTATCGGCCGGTTCGCGGAAGCCCCAGGCGAACCGGCTTGATCGTCCGGGAGGCAGTTCGTACCTCCCGGCATTTTCGTCAGCCATTGTCGGCGTCGGGTGCCATCTCAGCCGGCGGTTCGCCCGGACGCATGTCACCGCGCGGTCCACCACCGTGGTCGCGCTTGTGATGCATCATCTTTCCATGATGCCCGCCGCGCCTGTCGGCCATCTGGCGGAACCCGCGGCGCATTTCACGCTGGTCGACCTTGCCGTCGTCATTGGCGTCCATGAGTGCAAAGCGCTTCGCCTGCTGGCTTTCAATCTCGGCGATGGTGACGGTGCCATCGCCGTCAATGTCGAGACGCTGTGCGGCACGCTTCGCCCGGCGCTCGACAATGCGCTCCGTGACCATGTCCTGAAGCTCGGTTTCTGAAAGCACCCCGTCACCATCGGCATCGGCGGCCTTCAAACCTTCGAGACGCACTGCGGAAAACTCTTCAATGGTGATGCTGCCGTCACCGTCTGCATCAAGACGGGCAAAGCCTCGCATCGTCTTGCCGCCTTTGCCATTCATGCGCTCGCCGGCAGCCTGGGGCACAGCCCCGTCTGAAGAAGCCTCCTGGGCAATGGCGGCAGAACCGGCGATCAGGCTCAGAGCCATGGCCGACAAAAGGATATTGTTCTTCATGTCTGTCTCCTCGTAGGGGCGCCGCAAGGGAAGCGGCAGGGAACGAAGAGACCTTGGCCGATCGCACATTACGACGACCTTGCCGGGAAATTACAATTTCGTAAGCAACCGTCGGTGCGGAGAACAGGCCTTAGCGAACGAAGGAAACGAATTCCTCCAGCGGCGCACGTTCGCTGCGCAGTGCGTTTTCTGGTTTCGAGACATCCTCATGGCCGAGCGCCATGCCGCAGACCACGATTTCCTCGTCGGGAATGCCGAGGATCGGGCGAATCTGCCTGTGGTAGGGAGCGAATGCCGCCTGCGGACAGGTATGAAGATCACGCCCCCGCGCGGCAATCATCACCGATTGCAGGAACATGCCGAGATCGACCCACGAGCCCTTGTTCAAACGGCGGTCGATGGTGAAGATCAGGCCGACGGGCGCATCGAAGAAGGTAAAATTCCGGTCGTGCTGGGCGCGCATGCGCTCGACTTCGCGCCGGCCGATGCCCAAAAGGCTATAGAGCGCATAGCCCACCGCACGACGCCGTGCCAGATAGGGCTCGAAAAACTTGTCCGGATAATATTTGTACTCGTCCCACTCGATCTTTTCCGGACGTACGCCGGAAGAAAGAATCGCCTCGGACAGCGCCTCTTTGCGCTCACCGGAAACCACATAGACCTTCCAGGGCTGCATATTGGTGCCAGAGGGCGCGCGCGCGGCAACGCGAAGAATGTCCCTGATCGTCTCGTCGTCGACCGGGTGCGGCAGAAAGGCCCGCACGGAGCGACGTGTCAGCATTGCCTCGTCGACAATCTCCGCAGCAGACAGTTCGTTCTTCTTCTCAGGGGCCAACATGCCGCCATCCTTCCTGGAAGTCTTAACGGATCTGCGACAGGCCCCCTGCATCAATATCGCAATCCGTTCAGGACCAAATGCACTCGTTCACTATGCTGTTCTCACGCCGGTCGATTTGCTACAAGGCCGACCAATGCGCCGGTCCTCGTAGTCGAAGGACCTCTCTTTTTCAAGTCGAATGCCAAGATCGCCCCTGGAGCCACCAATGCCAAAGCCCTCATCCCGCATTTCAGGCATCGTCCCGTCCGGCAAGAATGGCTGGGAAATCCACTTCGCCGCCATGACCCGAAAGCAGGCTGGCGACAGGGTCATCATGCTCTCGGTCGGCGACCATGATTTCGACACGCCGGAAGGGACGGTCGAGGCCTGCGTCGAAGCCGTGCGGGGCGGGCATCACCACTATACCCAGCTTCCCGGCCTTCCCCGTCTGCGGGCGGCTCTGGCAGCGCTTTCGCAGGAATGCACCGGCACGGAGACCAGCCCTGACGAGATTATGGTCACCATTGGCGGCCAGGGCGCGCTTTACGCTGCCTTTCAGGCAGTGCTCGATCCCGGCGCCCATGCGGTGATCGTCTCGCCCTACTACGCCACCTATCCAGGCACGGTACGCGCAGCCGGCGGGCGCTATACGGAGATCGAAACCCACGCGGAAAACAATTTCGAACCCAGCCTCGCGGAAATCGAAGCGGCCCTTGAAGCCGATACACGCGCGATCCTGATCAACTCGCCGAACAATCCCACTGGCGCGGTCTACTCCCGTGAAACGATCGAGCGCATTGCGGAGATCTGCCGCGAACGCGACCTGTGGCTGCTCTCGGACGAAGTCTACTGGACGATCCGCTCCGAAAAGGAGCACATCTCGCCCCGCGCCCTGCCCGGCATGAAGGAGCGGACGCTGGTCATCAACTCGCTGTCGAAGAGCCATGGCATGACCGGCTGGCGTGTCGGCTGGCTGACGGGGCCCGCCGGGATGATCGCCGTGATGACCAACCTCAATCTGGTTGCCACCTATGGACTGCCCGATTTCACCTCTCATGCGGCCATTGCCGCCGCCGAAAACGGCTTCGGGCTGCGCGAAATCGCGGAGCTTTACACGCGTCGCCGCGAAGCGTTTCTCGATGCGGTACGCGGCATGAACGGTGTGATCGTGCGCGGCTCGGAAGGCGGCATGTATGTCATGCTCGACATCCGGGCCATCGAAGAGGATTGTGAAAAATTCGCATGGGATTTCCTCAACGAGGAAGACGTCGCGGTGTTACCCGGTGCCAGCTTCGGCAACGCGGCCAGGGGGCATATTCGCATTTCCATGTGCCAGGACGAAGAAACCCTGCGCGAAGCCGCAAAGCGCCTGCAGCGTTTCATCGCGGCCCGGCTCGACAAATCAGGGCAGACCGCAGCCGCCGGCTAGATCGGCGTGCGTCCATCCGGACGCATAAAGGACGATCCAAACCATTGATGGAGCATGGGAACAATCCGAAAACCGGATTCCACTTTTCGGTCCGATGCTCTAAGCCGGAGCCTCACGTCTTTCTCTCTGGCAGACCTTTGCGGTCCGTCTCCGCCAGATCTTCGAGCTCCGCTTCGCTCATGGTCTCATACATTTCCTTTGATGCGCCCTGAAGCTGGGATTTGGGCATGTCACCGCGCTTCGCCGCGAGCGCGGCACCTGCCGCCTTTTGCTGCGCCTTGGATTTTGCCGGCATTCTTATCTCCTCTGGCTTGCCGCTCCGGAGAATAAGGCTTCAGAACCGGCAGGGTTCCCGATTTCTTTCAGGTCACCGGCAGTTTCACCCAGTGCGGGTCCGGTGCGAAGCGATCGCCGTATTTTTCCTGCAGGCGTTCGAGCACGGCGATGATCTCGGCGAATCCTCGGGCGCGCGCATATCGCAGCGGCCCGCCACGAAACGGCGCAAAGCCCGTAGCGAAGATCATCGCCCCCTCAAGTGTTTTCTCGTCGCCGACAACGCCTTCCCGCAGGCAGGTCACACAGGTGTTGAGCATGGGCAGGACAAGCCGGTCTGTCATGGCGGGATGCGGCGCGAGACGCTGCCCGCTCTTCCGGGGCTCGCCATTCCGGTCGTACTCATATAGCCCCCGGCCCGCCTTTCGGCCGGTTCGCCCTTCCGCAACCATCGTCTCCAGCCAGCCGGGCACATCCGGCAGCGGCGTGTCGAGGCCGGACTTCATGGTTCGGGCCACTTCGAGGCAGATGTCCAGACCGACACGGTCGGCAAGCTCGAGCGGCCCCATCGGCATACCGAACGAGACGGCCGCCTGATCGATGGTTTCCCTGCGCACACCCTCGTCAAGCATCAGGAATGCCTCGGTGATGTATGGCGTCAGGATACGGTTGATGAGGAAGCCCGGCGAACTTTTCACCGGTGCGGGCAGCCTGTCGATGGAGCCGCAGAAAGCCGCCAGCCGCGCCTGCGCCGCATCCGAAACCTTGTCATGCGCGACGACTTCAACAAGTTCCATACGCGCCACGGGATTGAAGAAGTGCAGCCCCAGCAGCCTTTCGGAAAACGGAACAGCCGTGCGCAGCTCGCTCAGGGGAATGCTTGATGTGTTGGTCGCAAGAAGCGCATCCTTTTTCATGAGCGGTGCGACTGCCTTGAAGACCTTGCGCTTTACCTCGGCCTTCTCCGCCACCGCCTCGATCACAAGATCGGCCTGCCTCACACCGTCGCCCGCAAAATCCGATATCAGGCGGTCGAAGGCATCGCGCCGGTCAATCTTGCTGTAGAGGCGTTTGTCGAACAGCTTCCCAGCCCGGCCGATTGCAGCGGCAAGCACCTTTTCATCGAGATCGGTGAGTGTCACACGCAGGCCGCGCGCCGCACACCATGAGGCGATGTCGCCGCCCATGGTACCGGCGCCGATGACATGAACATGGGCAATGCCGCTCTTCCCCTTGCCCCCGGCCTTCAGGGCCTCGCGCAGGAAAAAGACGTGAATGAGGTTCTGCGCTGTCTCGCCGGTCAGCAGACGCGCAAAGGAGCGGATTTCCTCCTTCTGCATCACCTCTTTTTCCCCGCCGCCGTGCTGCTCCCACAGATCGATCAACCGATGGGGCGCCGGGTAGTGCTCCTGCGGGGCGCGTTTTGCGGCCAGGGAACGCATCTTCCGTGCGGCAATGCCACGAAAAAGCGAAAAACCACTCAGCCCGGCGCTGCGCCGTGGCCGCTTCAGTTTCCCGCCGATGGCCGCCTTTACGGCATTGCCGACGTGCCGCTCTTCGATCACGGCATCGACAAGCCCGAGCGCCTTCGCCTTCCCGGCGTGAACGGATTTGCCCGTCAGCATCATCTTCATGGCCTCGACGGGGGCAATCAACGCTGGAAGCCGGAATGTACCGCCGAGACCCGGGTGAAGCCCCAGAAGCACTTCGGGAAAGCCGAACACTGCGCCTTCGACGGCGATCCGGAACCTGCAGGCGAGCGCCAGTTCAAGCCCGCCACCAAGACAATGGCCGTGGACAACCGCCACCGTCGGCATCGGCAGGGCCGCCAGCCGGTCGACGATTTCATGCGCCCGCGTCATACGGGCTTCAACCGCTTCCGTCTCGCTTACACCCGAAAAATCTCGAATGTCAGCACCGGCAATGAAGCCCCCGGCTTTGCCAGAGCGGATGACCAGCCCCTTGGCCTGCATCGTTTCGATCGTACCCAGCAGGGTTTCCAGCTCAGCCATGACCGCTTCAGAAAGCGTGTTGGTGCTCTCCCCGGCGCGGTCAAGCACAAGCCAGGCAATCGCATCCGCATCCCTTCGCAAAGACCAGTGCGTGGTTTTGGCGACTTCTTTCGTATCGCTACCGAGCGAAAGCCGGTTTTGAGCGAGATGCTCGCCGGCGGATATCTTTCGAACAGCCATCAGACCACCTCCACCAGCATCGCACCGCCAAGGCCACCGCCGATACACTCGGTCGCCACACCGCGTTTCTCTCCACGCTTGCGCATGGCGTTCACAAGATGAAGCACGATCCGGTTTCCGCTGGTGCCCACCGGATGACCGAGGCTGATCGCCCCTCCATCCACATTCAGGCGTTTCCGGTCGATGCGCCCGAACGGTTTTTCAAGTCCGAGAACGTCGCGGCAGTAATCCGCATCCTCCCACGCCGCAAGGCAGGCAAGCACCTGCGCCGCGAAAGCCTCATTGAGCTCCCACAGGTCGATATCGTCACGGGCAAGCTTGTGGCGTTCAAGCAGGGCAGTCGAACACAGCGTCGGCCCCAGCCCCATGATCGATGGATCGAGGCCCGACCACGCGCTGTCGACAATCTGCGCCAGCGGCGTCAGCCCGTGCTTCTTGACCGCGTCTTCAGATGCGAGAACGACCCATGAGGCTCCATCGGTGATCTGCGAGGAGTTGCCCGGCGTCACGCTGCCATAGGGCTTTTCGAAAGCCGGCTTCAATTTGGCAAGCCGCTCCATCGACGTGTCGGGGCGAACGCCGTCATCGTGTTCATAAAGCACGCCTTCACGCGTCACGGCGGGGATCACCTCCCCCTTCAGCACACCATTCTTCTGGGCCCTCGTCAGACGTTGATGGCTTTCAAGTGCGTAGGCGTCCGCCGCTTCCCGGGATATGTTGAAGATGTGGCCGATCTTTTCTGCCGTCTGCCCCATGTTGAGCTGGGTAACGGGGTCCGTCAGTCCGCGTTCGAGCCCGATTACAGGTTTCAGCATGCGCATCCTGAAGGCGCCCAGAGCGGACAGTTTTTCGGGCAGTGACCTGGCGAAGGCGAACCGGCCGAACCATGCCGCCCCCTCCTGCGGCCACACCAGCGGCGCGTGCGAGAGCGCTTCTGTGCCTCCGGCCAGAATGAGATCCGCCTTTCCCGACTGAATGGTTCGGAACGCGGTATCGATCGACTGCATGCCCGAACCGCAATTGATCTGGACGGTGAAGGCCGGCATCGCGTCGCCCATGCCAAGCCGCAAAGCGGCAACCCGCGAAGGGTTCATCTCGTCGGCGATCACATTGACGCAGCCCAGAATGACCTTGTCGAAACTCTCTGGCGAAAACGGCTGTCTCGCCAAGAGCGGCCGTCCGCACTGGACGGCAAGATCCACCGGCGTAAACGGCCCCGGCTTCCCCCGCGCTCGGAGGAACGGGGTCCGCGCTCCGTCGACGATAAAGACCGGTCTCTCCGCAGCCGACCGGCCGGGCGCACTGCGCCGCTGGCGCGACGGTGTCTTGCGGGTCTCACTCTTCTGCTTCCGGGGCATTTGTGCCATTCAACACACACCTCTCCTTACAAACCAGACGATGAGCGATTGTTCAGCCCTGCTGCGGCAGTTGAGCATCATTGTCTTTGAAGACACAACCGTTCGGCCTTTTCCTAGTTCCCGATTCGGCTTCATTCCCAATAACGCCGGCTTTAAGCCACAATTGTCTGGCCACACCCGATAAGCCACATTGGCCGCGCCAGCGGTTTGTGGTTTAACCGCACTGTTTTGCAGCATACGGGCGGCGGACGTTAACGTCACGGCAAGGTTGGTGACCGACACTTCGGCTCGAGAATGGGAGACGGGTTTGAGTGGAATCGACGCGAAACCGTCGATGGGTCGGCGTTTGCACGGGCCGTTGCTGCTCGCGCTTATGCTTGCCTTTTCGCCGCCCCCTGCCAGCGCCTTCGAGCTGTTTGGCATAAAGCTTTTTGGCAAGGACAAGGCTGCCGAAGAGCCCGACACGATCGGCGAACCGTGGAACTACACCGTTGAGTTCGTCCTTCCCTATGGCGCAGACGATACCGAGAAGAAGCTCAAGGGTGCCTCATCCCTCTGGGCGGACCGGGAGAAGCCGGCCTCGGGCGCAGCCGGCCTGATCGTCAAGGCGCGCGGCGATTACCGCCGCCTGCTGAACACGCTCTATGGTTCGGCCCTCTATGGTGGCTCAATCAGCATCACCATCGACGGAAGGGAAGTATCCGAACTGCCCATCGACGCCGACATCGCCAATCCGGCCAGTGTCCGCGTTGCCGTCGATCCCGGTTCAGTGTTCCATTTCGGCCAGGCACGCATCGTCAATCAGGCACCGCCGCCGCTTGATCGAAGCGACCGTGTGGAAGACCCGGCAAAAGAAGGTTTCCAGACCGGCGAGGTCGCGGCATCCGGAACCATCCTGAGAGCCGGACGCCTCGCCGTCGAAGCGTGGCGGCACCAGGGGCACGCGAAAGCCGAGGTCGTGGAGCGGCGCGTCACCGCCGCGCATGAAAGCAAGACCGTTGACGCCATCCTCACCGTCGAGCCCGGACGCCGCGCCGCTTATGGCGCAGTCACCGTCAGCGGCACGGAACGGATGGACCCCGATTTCGTTGCGCGTCAGACCGGTCTTGTGCCCGGCCGCGAATACGATCCCGACGATCTGGAACGGGCCCGCAAGCGGCTGTCGAAGCTCGACGTCTTCCGCTCGGCCCGGATAGAGGAAGCAGACGAGATCGGCGCCGACGGCATTCTGCCGCTCGCCGTCATCGTCCAGGAGCGCCTGCCCCGCCGTTTTGGTGTCGGCGGCACCTATTCGACGCTCGACGGGCTCGGCGTGCAGGCCTACTGGATGCACCGCAACCTCTTCGGCCGCGCCGAACGGCTGCGCTTTGAAGGTCAGGTTTCCGGCATTGGCAACACGTTCAATCCGGAGGACCTGACATACCGCGTGGGCGCGACCTTCATCAAGCCCGGCGTCTATACGCCCGACACGGACTTCCAGGCGTCGATCTTCGGCGACCGTGAAGTTCTCGAGCGGTATACGCGCACGGCGGTCAGCGCCGAGTTCGGCTTCCGGCACGAATTCACCGAAGAGCTTTCAGGAAGCCTCTTCGCCAATGCCGGCCGCGCCCGTTTCGAAGATGATTTCGGCACACGCGATTTCACCACAGTCGGGCTCGCAGGCACCCTCACCTATGACAGCCGCGACAACCCCGCGGACGCCACCGAAGGCTACTTCGCCGAACTGTCGCTCGAACCGTTCTACGAGATGGAATACCGCAACCTGGCTGCCCGCATGCTTCTGGAGGGCCGTGCCTATTATGATTTCGGCAGCGATGGCCGCTTCGTCCTGGCAGGACGCGCCAAGATCGGCGCGCTGGTTGGCGCCCCGATTGACGAGACACCGCCGGACAAGCTGTTCTTCGCCGGTGGCGGCGGTTCGGTGCGTGGGTATGCCTATCGGAATATCGGCGTCGAAACGGCGAACGGCATTGCCGGCGGCCGCTCGCTGATGGAAGCCTCCGCAGAACTGCGCGCGCGCATCACCAGCTCCATCGGTGTCGTCGGCTTCGTCGACGCGGGCACCGTGGGCCCTGAATCCTTCCCGGATTTTTCCGAGGATGTGCGGATCGGCGTCGGCGCTGGTTTGCGCTATCTCACCCCGCTCGGCCCCGTGCGCCTTGACGTCGCCGTCCCCCTCGACAAGCGAGACGGCGACCCGGGCGTCGCCTTTTACGTCGGAATAGGACAAGCGTTTTGATCCGCTTTTTCGCAGCTCTGACCCTGTTGTTCGTCCTCTTGCCGGCCATGGCGCAGGACACACCCAGCGAGCGCACGCCCGATGAGGAGCGGTCATTCTTCACGCGCCTCCTGGAGGATCAGCTCTCCACGCCGAACCGGCAGATCCGTATTTCAGGCATTTCCGGCGCCCTCTCTTCGCAGGCAACCATCGGTGAAATCACCATTGCCGACCGCGAGGGCATCTGGCTTCGCATAGGCAATGCCTCGATCGACTGGAGCCGTTCCACGCTTCTGCTTCGCCAGCGCCTTGAAGTGCAGAGGCTTGCTGCCGAAACCATCGAAGTGATGCGCCGTCCGCTGCCGGACGAAGGCCTGCCCGCTCCCGAATCGCGCTCGTTCCAGGTCCCCGAACTGCCGCTGGCGGTCAATCTGGAACAGCTTGAAGTCGAGCAGGCAAGCTTCGGCGAGGAGGTTTTCGGACTTGCCGCCGAACTCTCGCTGACGGGCGCGCTCAGGATCGACAGCGGGGCGCTCGATACCGATTTCGATGTCCAGCGTCTGGACGGCCCCGGTGGCCAGTTTGCGCTCAAGGCTGCGTTTTCCAACGAAACCGAAATCCTCGATCTTGATCTGGTGCTCGACGAACCGGCGGATGGTGTGGTTGCCAACCTTCTCAACGTCGAGGGGCGCCCGCCGCTCAAACTGACCCTCGCCGGCAGCGGCCCGCTGAGCGCGCTCGACGTCAAGCTTGCGCTTGAGGCTGATGGTGTGCCCGCCTTCGGCGGCACGGCGCAGTTCCGCGGGCGCGACGAGGGTCTCGGCTTTTCCGCCCGTCTCGCCGGCTCCATCCGACGCCTTGTGCCGGTCCAGTTTCAGGATTTCTTCGGTGCGGGAACGCGCATCAACGTCAACGGCGTCTCGAAGAATGGCGGCGGGGTTCTGCTTGAGAATCTTCAGGTCTCCAGCGCATCCATGCGCATTGAGGCAGCAGCAGAAACCGGCAGCGACAACTTCCTGACCGCTCTCTCGCTGAGCGCCGGCGTGGCCAATCCGGCTGGCGAGCGCGTGCTGCTTCCCGTCGCCGGCGGACAGACCTCGCTACAGTCGGCGAAGCTCGACATCACCTTTGGCGAAGCGGGTTCCGAACGCTGGAACGGCAAGCTCGAACTGGACGGGCTACAGACCGCCGAATTCGCCGCCGGGCGCACGGTCCTGACAATGGGCGGGCTTGCCCAAAACCTCAACGACCCGCTTTCACGCCGCGTCAGTTTCGAGATCGACGGCGGCCTCTCGCAGATCACCGCCAGGCAGGCAAAGATCGCCGAAGCGCTCGGTGATGCGCTGACGATTGCCGCACGCGGCGACTGGCTGGCCGGGAACCCGGTCATGATCGAAAATGCCAGCGTTTCCGGCAACGGTCTCGAAACCGCCCTCACCGGCCAGATTGACGACTTCGCCTTCACCGGCGACATCAAGCTCAGCGCTTCCGACATCGCCCCCTTCTCCGGTCTTGCGGATCAGGCGCTCGGTGGCGCGGTCGACCTGACCGCAAGCGGTACGGTACGCCCCATCAGCGGCGCCTTCGATCTCAATCTCGACGGCACCGCAACCGATCTGCGCATCGAAAACGAGGCCGCGGGAAATCTCCTTGCCGGCACCACACGCATCGAGGGCGGTGTTGCCCGCGGCCCCGAAGGACTTACCGCCCGCAACCTGCGGCTCGCCAACGATCAGTTCAGCATGCGTGCCGACGGCACCTTCGCGTCTGGTGCCGCAAACTTCCGTTTCGACGCCGCGCTCGAGGATATGGCACTTCTTGCAAAGAATGCATCCGGCCCTCTGTCAGCCACGGGACGCGCCGAGGGTGGTGAGGGGCGCATCAACCTCACATTCAAGGCAGACGCGCCACGCGGCAGCCTTTCCGGCCGCGATCTCAGCGAGGCCACGCTGGGGTTCGACGGACAGCTCGAAGAGCAGGTTCTGACCGGCACGATAGACGGCAACGCCTTTCTCTCCGGTGAGCGTGTCGACCTTGCCGGGCGGCTCCTTCTCTCGCCCGAGCAACGGCAACTGACCGAACTCGCATTTCGGGCCGGCGGCGCGACCGCCAGCGGCAACATCATTCAGAATGTTCGGAAAAACCTTATCGACGGCAGAATAAGCATCGATGCCGCCGACGTCTCGACCGCCGCGGCCCTGTTTCTGCGTGAGGCGACCGGCAGTGTGAAGGCCGATCTCTCCCTGTCACAGGTTGATGAACGTCAGATCGCCGACGTCAACGCCACCATTCGCGATCTGGAAATTGAACAGACGCGCGTTTCGAGCGCCACGGTTGCGGCCACCATTGAAGACCTCTTCGGCGTGCCCGCCGTCGTGGGCTCCATCAATGCGCAGGACATCAGCGCCGGCGGCGTGGGCATCGCCCGGCTTGAAGCCACCGCCCGCCAGAATGAGGGTGCCACGGATTTCGAGGGCAAGGCCCTTCTCGACCAGGGCACACAGCTTGAAGCCCGGGGCGCGCTTGCGCCCGAGGGCAACGGTTATCGTGTCCGGCTCAACCGCCTCGGCCTCGAGCAGGGCGCGGTTCAGGCCCGGCTGGTGGAACCCACCTCCCTCCTGGTGGAGGGAAGCGCTTTTACACTCGATCCGCTGGCCATCGATGTCGCGGGCGGGCGCATCACCGCCGGCGGCCGTGTTGCCGACGTTCTCGATCTGGCCGTCAATCTTGAGCGGGTGCCGCTTGCCATCGCCAACACGATCCAGCCCGATCTCGACCTCGGTGGCACGCTTGACGGCAACGCGGACATCAAGGGCACGCGCGACAGGCCGCTCGTGAATTTCGACATCGACGGGCGCGGCATCACCTCCCCGGTTCTCGCGCAGGCCGGCCTCAGCACGCTAACGATAGACGCCACCGGAACGAGCGACGGCAACCGGCTGAACGTCGACACCAGCGTCACCAGCCCTGAAGGGTTGAACGCGGCTGCACGCGGCACGGTGCCCTTCGATGACGGCCAGCTCTCCATGGATGTGGCACTCAACGCGTTCCCGCTGGCAGCCCTGAACCGCGTCGTGCGCGGCCAGGACCTTTCCGGTCAGGTGACGGGCAGCGCCCGCGTTACCGGCAGGCTCGCAGCGCCGCAGGCAAGCTTCGACATGCGCGCAAGCGGCCTGCGGGCCGCGCCCCTGACCAGCGCGGGCCTCGGCCCGCTTCAGCTTGCCGCGAGCGGGCGCTATTCGGGCAATGCGGTACAGCTCACCCGCCTGACCGCCGACGGCCCGTCCGGACTGGGCATCGAGGCGAGCGGCACCATTCCGCTGTCCGGCGCAGGCCTTGGCGTAAACGTGGCGGGCACCGCACCGCTCTCAATCGCCAACCGCCTTCTCGCCGACCGCGGCACCCAGATTTCTGGCACGGCCTCCGCCAATATCCGTGTCACCGGCGCAGTGGCCAACCCGGTCATCAACGGCACCATATCCACCGCCAATGCCTCTGCCGTCGATCCGCTCACCAATCTGCGCATCAGCGACGTACGTCTGGCAGCAGCCGTCAATGGCGATCGCATATCGATCACGGAAGGGTCGGCGGCGCTGGCAGCCGGCGGCAGGGTTTCGGTGTCGGGCACAATCTCGACCAATGCACAGGCAGGATTTCCCGCCGATCTCAGGATCGGTCTGGACAATGCCAGACACACCGACGGCGAAATGGTGACGGCGACCGTCAACGGCGCGCTCTCCATGACCGGCCCCCTCACCCGCGACCCGCTGCTTGCCGGCGAGGTCAACATCGAACGCGCCGAGATCATTGTGCCTGAAAGCCTTGGTGGCGGCGCTTCGGCGATCGACGTGCGTCATCTCAACCCACCGCCGGCTGTACAGTGGACCCTGGAGCGCGCACGCGCCGACGACGGCACACCGATGCCCTCGGCGCGCCCGAGCGTCATGCGGCTCAACGTCAATGTAACGGCACCCGCACGCATCTTCGTACGCGGACGGGGCCTCGATGCCGAGCTCGGCGGCTCGGTCAGGCTGACGGGGCCGGTGACCAATATCCAGCCGGTCGGCGGGTTCAAGTTGATCCGTGGGCGTCTGTCCATCATCGGCCAGCGCATCACCTTCGACGAAGGCCAGGTGACCCTTGTGGGCGATCTCGACCCGCAGCTCGATTTCGTCGCCCGCTCGCGCGGGAACGACATCATCGTTTTCATCAATGTCAGGGGCCGTGTCTCCGACCTCAACATCACATTCTCCTCGCAGCCCGAACTGCCTGAGGACGAGGTTCTGGCGCGCCTTATCTTCAACCGCGGCATCGACGAGCTTTCCGCCGTGCAGATCGCCCAGCTTGCGGCGGCGGCGGCCGAGCTTGCCGGAGGATCCAACACCTCGCTCCTTGGCTCGCTGCGCAACGCCACCGGGCTGGACGATCTGGATGTCGTGACGGACAGCGAGGGCAACGCCGCCGTCCGCGCCGGTCGCTATATCCAGGACAACATCTATCTGGGGGTCGAGGCAGGCGCGAAAGGCACGACACGCGGCACCATCAATCTCGACATCACCGAAGATCTGAAGGCCCGTGGTGCAGTCGGGTCCGACGGCAATTCAAGCCTCGGTATCTTCTTCGAAAAAGACTACTGATCCGCACAAAAGAAAGCCGGCCAGTGAAACTGGCCGGCAAACGGCGCGCTTGGTTCGGGTCGGGGGGATGGTGGGGGCGCGCCTTGAGCATGAACCCGCCCGGGCAACAAAGGTTCCCAACGAAGTTTCATTTTTCCAATTCCCGGCCTGGCGGGTATGTCGCAATCCAGCCTACAGCGCCGCGCGTCTTATAAGACGCGCAAAGGACGCTGTAACACTTTCAAATGATGCATGTTCGTTGTCTTTCAAATGAATTCATTTGAAAGCGACATGCATTAACGCTGCCAGCCCTGCGCCCCGATCAGCGGCACGAAGGAGACCGGCGCCAGCGTCTCCGTTCGAAAGGAGTTCTCGCCTTCCCGGACAACACAATTAAGCTGTTGCGGACCGGACGCAGAACCGACCGGCATGACGAGCCGTCCGCCCGGTGCAAGCTGCACGCGCAGCGCCTCCGGCACACGCGGCCCCGCTGCCGCCACGACGATGGCGTCGAACGGCGCCTCTTCGGGCAGTCCCAGCGTTCCATCACCAACGACAATGCTGACATTGTCCAGATAGCCGGCGTCCGCCAGGCGCCTGCGCGCCGCGATTGCCAGCGAATCATGCCGTTCAACCGAGAACACATGGCCTGCAAGCCGGGAGAGAATCGCGGTCGAATACCCGGACCCCGTGCCCACTTCGAGCACCCGGCTTTGCGGCCCGAGATCGGCGGCCTCCGTCATAAGGGCAACGATATAGGGCTGGGATATGGTTTGCCCGTCGCCGATGGGCAGAGCGCCGTCCTCATAGGCAAGTTCGGAGAGGTGCGCGGGCACGAACAGTTCGCGCGGCACTTCAGCCATCGCATCGAGCACGGCTTCGGACGCAATGCCGCGCCGTCTCAGCACCGACAGCATTTCGCTGCGGCGGTTTTCGTTGATATGGGTATCGGTGTTGCTGCTCAAACCTGCCCGGCTTCAATCATGGAAACGTCGATGTCCCATAATGCCGCCAAACGGTCCTCAAGGTCCATCCTTGCGGCTATGACCTGATGCATAACGGCGCGCGGAACATGCATAGCTTGGCTGTCTGGGACCCCGGAGCTTTCGCGCAAACGCTGATGAGAGAAGGTTTGGTGGGTGATACAGGGCTCGAACCTGTGACCCGCTGATTAAGAGTCAGCTGCTCTACCAACTGAGCTAATCACCCGACCGTTTCGTGCGGCAATCAGGTCGCCGTCAACCGAATGACCGGCTCCTTAAACGGTTTCGTGCGAGCATGCAAGACACTCTGATACGAGTTTGTCACTTATTGCTCAAATCAACAGCCTGCCCTCCGCCACGCGGACCGCATGCCCACCGATGCGGGCGGATTCGACTGCGCCCCCGCGGACATCGATTTCAAGGCGAATGCTGGAGGGACGCCCCATTTCAATGCCCTGTTCGATCAGCAGACCATGCGACCCGTCGACCGGGGCATCATGCTGCATGATCGCACCGGCAAAGGCCGCTCCCGCCGAGCCGGTGGCCGGATCCTCGGCGATCCCGTCGTCGGGGGCAAACATGCGCACATGAAATGCATGATCATGGTTCACCGTCTCCCGGCAATAGATATAAGGGGCGGCAGCCGGCCCCTCCAATTCGGGGAGAAGCGAGCGCCAGAGCGCTGCATCGATCCGGGCACGGCGCGCGACATCCAGATCGGCGACAGGCACGCACACATAGGGCACGCCGGCGCTCCAGGCGCTGATTGTGTGGTTCTCGAACCCGATTTCATGATGCCCGAGCCCGAGGGCCGCCGCCACCGCCTCCGGTTCGATCGGAATCGGCAAAGACACCGGAAGCCTGGGCAGATCGAACTCCGCATAGGCCGCGCTCTTCCCGACCGTCACCGCGCAACGCACCGCCCCCACCGCTTCTTCGAGCATCAGGATGGAGGTCTGAATGCCGTCGCCACCGGTGCCCGCCCGCTCCGCCAGCGCAATGGCGGTGCCGACTGTCGGATGTCCGGCAAAAGGCAGTTCCGTACGGGGTGTGAAGATGCGCAGCCGGGCGGTGTGATTGTCATTCTCCGCTGGCAGGACGAACACGGTCTCCGAGAGATTGAACTCTCCCGCGATCCGCTGCATGGCCGCATCGTCGAGATCCTCTGCATCGAGCACGATGGCCAACGGATTTCCCGCCAGAGCCTCATCGGAAAAAACGTCGTAAATATAATAGTTTCGCCCAGTCATCTCGCCTCTCACAGAAATATGCACGCTATTCGCACAATACGGTCGATCCGGCATCGCTTTGCCATCTTTTGCCCACTTTCGTCATACCACGTCAGCGCGAACGGGGCGCGCTGCAAACGACAGGCGGACCATGAAAGTGACCGATCATGAATCCGGCGGGGTCGCATCGGCGATCGCGCAAGGCCCCAGCGATAAAGCCAGGTCATCAAGAAAAAAACGCCACTGGCCCCTGCTGCTGACGGGTGCAGCCTTGTTTGCGGCCGGCCTCTGGTTCTTTGCAGGCGCCCGGTCAGGGCAGCCGGAAGCAGCCTATGCGAGCCAGCTCGTGGAACATGGCAATCTCGTCGCACGGGTCGCGACAACGGCTGTCCTGCGCCCACGTACGCAGATCGAGATTTCAAGCGAACTGAAAGGCACGGTTCAGTCCGTTCCCGTTCGACAAAATCAGCGCATCCGGCGCGGCGACATCCTCGCACAGCTCGATTCCACGGTTTTCGAATATGAGGTCGAACGCGGGGAAGCATTCGTGGAAACCGCACGGGCAAGCCTCTCCGATGCAGGGATTTCATTGAAGGAAGCCGAAAGGAAGCTCGCTCGCGCCAGGGCTCTCAGGGCAAAAAACGCGCTCAGCGAGCAGAAGCTGGAAGACGTGCAGGCCGAATATGATCGGGCGCAGAACCGCGTCGCCACTGCCAGGGCCGATCTTTCGGTCAAGCAGGTGGAACTCCGGCTCAAGCGCTTCAATCTCAGTCGAACGACGATCCGCTCGCCCATCGATGGCGTGGTGCTCTCGCGCAGTGCAGAACCGGGCAAAACGATGTTCGCCTCGTCCGACGACGGTGTGCTCTTCATCCTCGCCGAAGACCTGGAGCGGATGGAGCTGATCGCAAAAATCAACGAAGCCGATATCGGCGCGGTCGCTCAGGGGCAGGAGGCGAGTTTCACGGTCGACGCCTATCCCGACCGGACCTTCAGCGCGGAGATCCGCGATGTGTCCTTCGCCCACAAGAGCGATGACAATCTGGTTACCTATGAGGCCAATCTCGACGTTCGCAACAGCGACCTCAAGCTGCGCCCGGGCATGACCGCTTCCGTGTCGATAAAAACGGACGAAACCGAAAACGCTCTCCTCATCCCTGCCAGCGCTTTGCGGTACAGGCCGCAGATCATTGAAGAGGAGCCGGTCCTGAAAGGGCCCGGAGGGCCACGGGACTCCGCCGTCGTTCACGTGCTTGAAAACGGCAAACCAAAGCCCGTGCAGGTGCGGCTCGGCGTGCGCAACTGGGAGAAGGTCGAGGTGCTCTCCGGCCTGTCGGAGGGCCAGAGCGTCGTCACCGGCGATCTGACCGGTGCGCACGCGCAATGAACGCGCCGGGCAAAACCGCGCCGCTTCTCGCATTCGAGAATGTGTGGCGCAGCTACGGCGGGGGCGACACACAGGTCCATGCACTCTCAGGCGTCAGTTTCGGGATTGAACGGGGAACATTCACCGCCGTAACCGGGCCCTCGGGCTCCGGGAAATCCACTGCCATGAACATTCTCGGCGCCCTCGATGTCCCGTCCCGCGGCAGCTACCGTTTCATGGGCTCGGATGCCGGTCGGCTCGACAGGGCCAGCAGGGCGGAACTGCGCAACCGGCATATCGGATTCGTGTTTCAGGGCTACAATCTCCTGCCCCGGACGACGGCACTCGAAAACGTCGAGCTTCCACTCATCTACCGTGGTCTTCCGGCCCCTGGGCGACGCGCCATGGCGGAGAAGGCGCTGGAACAGGTCGGGCTCGAAGGACGCAGGCACCACACACCGGCCGCCCTCTCCGGCGGTCAGCAGCAACGCGTCGCCATCGCCCGCGCACTGGTGTCGGAGCCGACCTTGCTCTTGGCCGACGAACCGACCGGCAATCTGGACACCGAGCGCAGCCACGAAATCATGGCGCTGCTGACGGCGATCAACCGTGAACGCGGACTGACCATCGTCATGGTGACCCACGAGGCCGACATCGCAGCCTTTGCCAGCCGCCAGGTCAGCTTTCGTGACGGACGCATCGCCGTCGACAGCGATGCCGGGGCGGTAGCCTGATGTTCCTGGAGTCTGTCCGTCTCGCGCTGCGCTCCATCGCCCGCAACAAGATGCGTTCACTCCTGACGCTTCTGGGTGTCATCATCGGCGTGGCGGCGGTGATCGCACTGCTAACCATCGGCGGCGGTGCCAGGGAGCAGATACGTGCCGAAATGGCCGGCCAGGGCAGTCGCCTGATTTTCGTCTTTGCCGGCATGGTTCGTGATCCCGCTTCGCCAGCCGAAATCGAGGTGCAGCCACTCACAAACGAGCACCTGATGAACCTGGACAAATCCATTGGCCAGCACGCCACCATTGCGGCCCAGGCCGAAACCCGGCTTCGCGTTTCCTATGGGGCGCGTGGTCTCTCGGCACAGATCCGGGGCGTGAGCGAATCCTATTTCACGCTGCGCGAATGGACGCTGAAGCGCGGTCGCCTGCTCTCTCCCCTCGAGGTGGCCAGCCATGCCGGAACCTGTGTGATCGGCAGCAAGGTGGCCAAGGCCCTTTTCGGCACGGAGAACCCCATCGGAGCCCGCATTCGCATCGGCCGCCCCCATTGCCGGGTCGTCGGTGAACTCGCACCAAGGGGCGCTTCATTCGCCGGGGAACAGGACACACTCGCCCTCATTCCACTCGGTCTCTTTCAAACCCGGATCAGCGGCAGGAACGAGCTTGCCCAGATATTGATCAATGCTCCCAGCGAGGCAGCGGTCGCGCCGCTGAAAGTGCGGGTTGGCGAAGAGATGCGCCGTCTCCGCCGGATCGCGCCGGGGCGCAACGACGACTTTCAGGTCGACGACATGGCCGAATATATGCGCCAGGCAGGCAGCATCATCGGCAATGTAACGGCCATACTCGGCGCCATCGCCGCCATCAGCCTGCTGGTGGGCGGCATCGGCATCATGAACATCATGCTGGTGTCGGTAACCGAGCGCACCCGTGAGATCGGCATCCGCATGGCGATCGGCGCACGCCAGCGCGACATTCTGGTTCAGTTCCTCACCGAGGCATCCGTGCTCTCGCTGATCGGCGGGCTTCTCGGCATCGGGCTCGGTCTTGCCATTGCGTGGGTCGTCACCACGTTCATGAATGTCAGCTTTGTGCCGAGCCTCACGGCGATCAGCGCAATCGCGGCCGTCTCCGTCATGATCGGCATCGTGTTCGGCTTTTTTCCTGCATTGCGCGGCGCGCGGCTCGACCCCATCGACGCCCTGCGGCATGAATGATCGCTGAATGCGCCGCCCGCCCGGTCAGGTCCCAGTCAGGTCCCAGTCAGGTCCCGGTCAGGTCCCGGTCAGGTGATGTCGAGCTGAACCACCACCGGACAATGGTCGGACGCCTTCGGACGATCCCAGCCAACGCGTGGAAAACGGGGTACGTCCTGTTCCGGTGGAAAGATCGTGCGCCAGGGCTGCCCCGAGCGGATAATATCCGGAACCGCACGGGGATTTCGCTCCGCCAGCGCCTTCGAGGCAAGCAGATAGTCGAGCTGGCAAAGGTGACGTTCTTCCGGCCCGCGCGTGTGATAAAGCGTCCAGCGGTCCATCTCGGGGCGGCGTTCGACGAGATTCTGGCAGAAACCGCCGGCCGTCAGCGTGTTGACGCTCGAAAGCGGCTCCCGCACGGGCTCGAACCGGTAGCCCTCATGCGCTTCACCGGAAATGACGACGCGCTCGCGATAGTCGTTCAGGTCACCGCAGATGACCCAGCGCTTCGCAGAAGCCCGCTCCGCTCCACCGAAGCGCTCCTCGATGATCCCCCGAACCGCCGCAGCCTCGGCCATTCGTACCGGCATGGAGGCCTCTCGCCCGTCCATGCCGTTGCGCGGCGGGCTCATGGCCTTGAAGTGCACGACGTAAAGCGTCATGGGCCGCCCACCGACCTTGATGTCGAGTTCCAGACAGTCCCGGCGGAAAATGCGGTCCTGTGGCTCGATCCCGAGTTCCGCCAGCGCTTCGTTGTGGAGGCCGAGATCGGCGAAGGTCAGATGCGCGTGGCTGGTCATGCGCTCAAATTCGATCGGCTGACCATGCGCGGTCTCTGGCCGCATCATCACCGCCACGTCGATGCCGCGTGAATCATTCCCGGAAGCGGAATATTTCTCACGGTAGCCATTGCCGATCATCTTGAAGAGGTAGCCGTATTCGAATGCCTTGAGCGCGGCGATATTGTCGACTTCCTGAAGGCACAGAATATCAGCGCGCGTCGCGGCGATGGCAAGCGCGGTCAATTGTCTGGCGTCGTCCGTCAGCGCAATGGCGCGCGCCTGTTCGAGCGCGCGATAGTGCGCCTCATCCTCGATCTCGTAGAGCGAAAGCGCGCGATCCCGATGCAAATCGTTGCGGAACCCGGAAAAATCGAACCGGTTCATCAGGTTTTCGACGTTGAAAGTGGCGAGCCGGAGCGACATGCCTGCACGTTTATACGGTGCAGCGCGGATTTCAAGTCCGCACCCTGGCCCGCCCCCTGGCCCGCACCGATCGCGCCCCTGCCCTTCGTCCCTGCTCCCTGGCTCAGAGGCCCGGCAAGGCCGCCATTCATCACACGTTCATGGAGTTTATGCTTGCTTCTGATACTATAAGCATCTCTGACATTGCTTGAGCGAAGGAGATGAAGGGGCATTTTTGGGGGTCTGGAAATCAGGAGACCACTATGAAACACGGACTGACAAAAATAGCCTGTTCGGGCCTGCTCGCCCTGGGCTTTGTCTTCGTCGGCGCGCCGGCAAACGCCAATGCGGTTGGCATCGCCAGCGGTGCAGCCTCGAGTGCGGTAGAGCGTTCGGCAGCTGAAACACCTGTCGTACAGGTCGACAGGCGGGATCGCAGGAAATGGCGCCGCCATCACGACCGTCGCAAATGGCACCGTCATCGCCCGCGTGCGGGCTTCTACTTCGAGTTCGGCCGCCCCGCTCCCTATTACTACCGGCCCTACCACGTTCGCCCGCGCCCTGCCCGTCCCTATTATGGCCGGCCTGTGAGGCTGTCCCGTGCGCATGTGCGCTGGTGCTACAACCGCTATCGGTCGTATCGGGCGTTCGACAACACGTTCCAGCCCTATCATGGCCCGCGCAGGCCCTGCATCTCACCGTATATTCGGTAGGTAGCAGGCTGAATTACCGAGAATGGCGCGGCCCGTCCGCGCCATTTTTCATGGCCGGATCCCTGCACCGGAACAATTTGCAAAAACTGTTACGACAATCCGACTTTTAAGATGGAAAGACGCGACTAAAGTCCAGAGAATCTATCTGGAGTTGCATAAAATGCGTTCTTTGAAACTGGTCCTGATTGTCGCTCTTTGTCTGCTCGGCGCCCAGAATGCGTCTGCCGGCCGTCTGGTTCTTTCGGCCGGGAACCGTGTCTGTCTGGACAGCTGGAACGAACGCCGCGCGATGCGGCGTCTCTTTCCCGGCCGCATGCAACTGACGCTGGGCGACATGCATCGCCGCCACTGGATAGAGCGTTGCCGCACCACATTCAGGCACCGTGATCGCGCCATCCCCTCATGGTCGCGCTGGCACGATCCGCATGGCCGCTTCGCAGGCTATTTCTACGGCTTCAACGATGTTTACGGCCCGGGACGGCCGCTCCTCAGGCCGCGGCACGGAACACGGTCGTTTTACTGGCGCTACCAGCCGAAACGCACCTACCAGCGGGCGATGCCGCGCGCCTATCCGGGCCACAATGCCCGTGCGGCACATCTTGCCTGGTGCAGCAAAAAATATCGCTCCTACCGGGCCGGCGACAACAGCTTTCAGCCCTACAAGGGACCGCGCAGGCGCTGCGTCTCGCCCTATGGGCGATAGAGCAATTCCAGGAAAAGCGGGAGCGCTCCAGAATGCCGCCCTCCGCGGGGAGCCATGACGCTCAACCGCGAAACAGCCCCCGATAGGCACGCGGTGTCATGCCGCGCAGTGCCTTGAACTGTCGGTTGAAATTGGCGAGCGAATGATAGCCCACCGCCTCGGCCACATGGCCGATCGGCTGATCTCCCGATGAAAGGCGCATGCAGGCCTCGCCGATGCGCAGCCGCATCACATAGTCGGAAATGCTGGTGCGCATATGCCGGCGAAACAGGCGATGCAGGCCGGACGCGCTGAGCGCGGCGATCCCGGCCAGATCCCCATTGCTGAGACCTTCCGCATAGTGCGTGTGGATATGCAGCAATACCCGGTCGATCCGCTCGCGGTCGGCACGATCGAGATCGCGGGCGGCCACCGTACTTGCAAGAGGCTCGGCGTCCCCGTCCCCGGCCAAAAGCAGAAGAACCCTGACCAGCGCGAGAAACCGCTCGGCCAGTTCCGCCTCGAACAGGGATTCAATCATCGGCCGCGCCCGACGGGAAACCTGTGGCGAAAAGGCAAGCCCCGCCTCCGCGCGCGCCAGAAGCCCGGCAATGGGACGCAGTTCGGCAAACCCCTCCCCCAGTGCCTGCGCCCATTCATGACGAAACCACATGACCAGCGCCACATGTGGCTGCGCCGGGTCTGGCCTGGCGCGCGAGGCCCATGTGTGCGGCAGGTTCGCCCCCACCAGCACCAGATCGCCATCGCCGTATTCGCCAACATGGTCGCCGACAAAACGCTGCCCCTTCGAATTGAGCGTCAGCGTCAGCTCATATTCGGGATGGTGATGCCATTCGAAGGGAATGCCATCGTCGAGCCGCCGGTTGAGCATGCTCCAGGATGCACCCGGCACGGTTGGCAATGTCTCAAGAAACGGCCTCATCGGGCGCTCCCTCGCCACAGAACGCCATAATTGTATCAATATCAGCCATGTCAGTACAACACCGCCATGTGTGGCGGCAGTATTCTGTTGCCAGCAATGCAGAATTCCTGGGAGGAAACCATGCAGGAAGCAGTCATCAAACGCGACGCGCACCCTTCGACCAGCAAGATCGGCACGCAGCTAAAAGACATCGAGAAGACGCTGCCGCTGCGCGTTCTTTCACCCGAAGACTGGCAGCACTGGGTCACCAGAGGCTATGTCATCGTGCGCCAGGCCGTGCCGCGGGAGAACGTCGAACGTCTGGTCGACCTGCTCTGGGCGTTTGACGAGAAAGACCCGAACGATCCTTCCACCTGGTACGCCCCGCAGCGCCGCGAGCACAAAATGAAGGAGCTCAACAACACCGGCATGCTGGAGATCTACAATCACCAGTATCTGTGGGACAACCGCATGGAACCACGGGTCTACGATGCCTTCGTGGACATCTGGGACCGGGAGGACCTTTGGGTGACCATCGACCGCGCCAATCTCAACGCGCCGAAGAAAAACCCGGGCAACCCCAACGGCTTCATCCACTGGGATGCAGACACATCGATCCGCCCGCTGCCCATCGGCGTTCAGGGCGTTTTGAGCCTGAAGAAGCAGGATGGCGATGTCGGCGGTTTCCAGTGCATTCCCGAGCTCTTCGAGCATTTTGAGGAATGGGTAAAGACCCAGCCCGCCGACCGCGACCCGATGCATCCGGACACGACCGGTTTCAAGATCACCAATATCGACATGGAAGCGGGCGATCTCCTGATTTTCAATTCGCTCCTGGCGCATGGCGTGCGGCCCAACCATTCGAAGGACCGGGTGAGAATGGCACAGTATATCTCCATGCACCCGGCCGAATACGAGAACGAGGAAGAACGCCAGGAACGCATCCGCCTGTGGCGCGAACTGGATCACCCCAAACGAGACGCCTTTCCCGGCGACCCGCGCGAATGGGAAAAGAAGAACGCGAAGACGGCCGAGCTTACGGAGCTGGGAAGAAGACTTTTGGGCCTCGAACCGTGGCGAACCGGCGCCTGATCGCACAACTTGATCGTCATTCCATGCCGTCACTCTCCTGTCAGTGCTCGAACGCCCGGCAGGAGAGGACTGATGTCCAGGCCTTTCGATAATTCCACCACACCTGTCTTCATGTCGACCAGGCAGACGAAGACCGGCCGGTATGCATCAGTCAGGCTAGGGCCAGCGACCACTGCTACCCCGTATTTCGTAAATCCACCATCGTCAGGCAGAACCAGAGGGGCTGTCCAGGTCATGCGTGCCGCTTCAAGGCAACGTGAAGCCACGTCCATTTGCTTCTCGATCAGACCAGAGGCATCTTCCGCCCACACACAAGAGGAGGAATATAAAAATAAAGAAAGCGCATATAATGAGTATATATTCAAAATAATATCCAACATAAATCTGAATAGTACATCGTAACACGCGATCAATAAAGTAAACTTTTCTAAATTATTTATAAGTCATAATTTTAAATCAAGCGCTCAAATGGAAAAAATGACGCGAGAAATCTCTGCAGGATAGAGCGCTTGCGAGCCTTTGAAGTGGCAGGCAGCAGAATGATCTCGCTACCCGCTTCAAAGTTCAATCAAACGCCACCCCGATCTCCGTCAGGCTCCGCCAGCGGATCACCGCCGGGCGCACGCGGTCGCTGCCTTCGATCTCGACATAGACCTCATCGGGAATCGCACAGATATCGCCAAAGCGGATGCGGGCGCCGTCTTCATTCAGGTCGAGAACAACCCCAGGAAGCATGCAGCTTCCATTGTTCCAGAAAAGCCTGGCGCGGCGTTCGACATCCTCACGTGCACGCTCGCGCCGCTCGGTGGGAACCGGGTTTTCGGGACCTGTGCGCTTTTCCATATCCGACATCATCCTGGCCTCCTCAAGGGCAACCTTCCCATGAGGTCTACGTCGCTAAAAACGTGCCAGAAACCTGTTTCATCCCGGAACAGGTTCTAGATCGCCCATGCGCAAAGAAAAAGGCCGCGGGCGATGCCGCGGCCTTCTGTCTGAGACTTTGGAAAAGATCAGTTCTTCTCCTTGTCCACCAGCTTGTTCTTGGAGATCCACGGCATCATGCCGCGCAGCTTCTCGCCAACTTCCTCGATCGGATGCTCGTCGTTCAGGCGACGGGTCGCCTTGAAGCGGGCCGCACCTGCGTGCCACTCCTGCATCCACTCGGTGGTGAAACGGCCGGACTGGATGTCGTGCAGAACGCGTTTCATCTCCGCCTTGGTCTCTGCCGTGATGATGCGCGGGCCCGTGACATACTCGCCCCACTCTGCGGTGTTGGAGATCGAGTAGTTCATGTTGGCAATGCCGCCCTCATAGATGAGGTCGACGATCAGCTTCACTTCGTGCAGGCACTCGAAATAGGCCATTTCGGGAGCGTAACCGCCCTCGACCAGCGTCTCGAAGCCGGCACGGATGAGCTCGACCAGGCCGCCGCACAGAACGACCTGTTCACCGAACAGATCCGTCTCGCACTCTTCGCGGAACGTGGTCTCGATGATGCCCGAACGGCCGCCGCCAACGCCGCAGGCGTAGGAAAGGCCAAGGTCCAGCGCATTGCCGGAAGCGTCCTGGTGAACGGCAATCAGGCACGGCACGCCGCCGCCCTTCTCATATTCGCCGCGCACCGTGTGGCCCGGGCCCTTCGGCGCAACCATCAGCACGTCGACGGTCTTCTTCGGCTCGATCAGGCCGAAATGCACGTTGAGGCCGTGCGCGAAGGCAATGGCCGCACCGTCGCGGATGTTCGGCGCGATCTCGGAGTTGTAGATGCCGGCCTGCAGCTCGTCGGGCGTGGCCATCATCATCAGGTCGGCCCATGCAGCAGCCTCGGCCACCGACATCACCTTGAGGCCATCGGCCTCGACCTTCTTGGCGGTTGCAGACCCCGGACGCAGCGCCACGGCAATTTCCTTGGCGCCGGAATCCTTCAGGTTCAGCGCGTGCGCGCGGCCCTGGCTGCCATAACCGATAATGGCGACCTTCTTGCTCTTGATGAGATTGAGATCGGCATCGCGATCATAATACACCCGCATACTCAGTTCCTTTCCTGATCCAACTCGCTGTTGTCCGTTTTCGACCGCCTAGACCCTGTCCCGGCCTGTCGTCTCTTCTTTCCGCACCCCGAAAAGCACGAAAAACTGGTCCACCGCCTCCTCTGCGAGCGCGACGTAATTCTCCGGCCGGCGCACGCCGGCTTCGCCCAGAAGCATGCGAACATGAAGGTCGCGCACGATCAGGCCATAAAATGTGTGATAGGCGGCGTCACGGTCGCCATAGGCGATCAGTCCGCGCTGCCGGCCCGCCTCCAGAAGCGCCCCCGCGCGCTTGTCGATGCCATGCCGCCCCCGCTCGATGAGAAGCGCGCCCAGCCGGCTTCCTTCGCGGCTCGCCTGCCCGATGGCCAATCGGTTGAGCGCCAGCGATACATCGCCTCCCAGAACCTGCAGAAGGTCATTGGCAAAATCCACCAGATGCGTGCGAAAGCGGCCATGGTCGAGCTTCTCGCTACCGTCGATCCGGGCGCGCACCTTGCTCGCCTGATGGGCGATCATCGCGGCCAGAAGCCCGTCGCGGTCGCCGAACCATTTGTACAGGCTCTCCTTGGAGCAATTGGCCGCCCGCGCCAGTCCGGCCGTCGTGAGCGCCCGCTCTCCGCCCTCCACCAGGAGCCCGAGCGCCTTGTCCAGAACCGCGCGCTGACGCGGCGTGAAGTCATCCTGCATTTCCGGCATCTGGCGCACGAAGATTTCTGTTCCCGCTCTCGTATCGTACCGTACGGTACGGTTCTGTCACACGATCCGCAGGATTGCAAGCCGGTTCGTGGGCAACATCGCCGCACTTCGGGAAAATGCGCTGGAATGAAACATCGAGCCCCGCGTTGAGTTGGTGCGGGGGCACAGGATCGTTTCTATTCGGGGTACCAGGTGGCGGGCATCAACGCCCGCACTGCCGCATCTGCTGACCATACTGATTGGCCATGCCAGCCGCCTTGCGGGCGGATTTCTGCATCTGCGGATTGTTGCGCCAGACACCGCGACGATAGCCCGCATGCCCGGCATAGTAGTTGAGATAAAGCCCATAGGCGTCATTGAGCGCCACGCCATTGGTGCGGTTGCTGGTCTGGTGGTACCAGCCCACAAAATCCACCGCATCGGCGAAGCTCGTGCGCCGCGCCATCACATTTCCGGTTTCGCGCTTGTAGCGCTGCCACGTGCCGTCGAGCGCCTGCGAATAGCCATAGGCGCTGGAAGCGCGCTTCCACGGGATGAAGCCGAGCAGCTTGCGGCGTGGCGGGCGCGCATCGGCATCGAAGCCGGATTCGATCCGGATCGTGGCCATCAGCACCTCCGCCGGCACGCCATATTTGCGCTCGGCGCGCCGGGCCTCCGTATACCAGCCGCCGAAAAAGCCCTGCTTCTGGTCGAAGACGGAACAGACATTGTTGATGCTGCGCGGCGTCGAGGCACAGCCTGCCAACACCAGCGCGAGCAGCACGGTCACTGCAACGATACGCATGGAACACCTCAAAACCCGCCCCATGCATAGATCAGGGAATCCTAAGAATCCCTGTCCATGCGCGTTAACGGTCTGGGCAATGCCGTGACCATTTGAGGGCAAATTGGAGGTGGATCAGCCCTCGCAGGCGCGGATGAAGCGGCGCACGGTTTCGGCCATGCCGTATTCCAGCGCATCGGCGGTGAGCCCGTGGCCGATGGAAACCTCGCAGAGTTCCGGCATGCGGCGCGCAAGGGCTGGAAGGTTCGCCACCGTCAGATCATGACCGGCATTGATCCCAAGCCCGTGCGCGGCAGCGGCGTCCGCCGTTTTGCCGAGCTTTTCCAACTCCATGTCAGCTTTTCCGGAATCATCATGGCAACCGCCATAAGGGCCAGTGTAGAGCTCGATCCGGTCCGCCCCGAGTGCCGCCGCCGCCGGCACCTGATCGGGATAGGGGTCTGCGAAAAGCGAAACGCGAAAGCCCTGCTTCTTAAGCCGCGCGATGATTGGCTTCAGGAAATCGCCCTGCCCGGCAAAGTCCCAGCCATGGTCGGAGGTAGCCTGCGCCGGATCGTCCGGCACCAGTGTCACCTGTTCGGGCTGGTGCTCTTCCACGAGCGCCAGGAACTCCTCGGTGGGAAAGCCCTCGATGTTGAATTCGCGGTCGGGGAACTCGTCATCAAGCAGCGCGCGGATTTCCGGCAGATCGGAAAAGCGGATATGGCGCTGGTCGGGGCGCGGATGCACGGTGAGCCCGCAGGCCCCCGCCTCAAGCGCGATGCGGCCAAGCCCGGTCACGCTCGGCCATGGCAGGTCGCGCCGGTTGCGTAGCATGGCGACGGCGTTGAGATTGACGGAAAGTTTTGCCGGCATTGTTGCGTCCCGCTTTTCTGTTGCGCTTGATGCGTTACCATCGCTCCATATCGCGTTCAGGACGGAACGGACAGGCCCAGATCGCGTTGTCGAGAAAGGCAAGCTGGAAAGCCGGCAGGAGCAGACCATGACCGTCAACGACAATCCCCCAAATGTGCGGCGCATAGAAACCAGCCGCGACGACGCCTATGCCTTCGAGATCGTCGGCCACATCACGGCGGCCGACATGGAAAACCTCTACGGCCTGCTCGAGGGCGCCTACGAAGTGCATGACAGGATCGACGTGCTTGTCATCATCCACGACTATGAAGGTTTCGACTGGCAGGCCGCCTTCAAGGAACAGACGATGATCGGCAAGACCAACGCGCTAAGGCATATCCGCAAATATGCGGTGGCTGGCGGACCGGCCTGGATGGGCACGACCATCGCCTTCTTCCGCCCGTTCTTCTCGATGGAGATGGAGTATTTTCCCTATGAGAAGGTGGAAGAGGCGTGGAAATGGCTGGGCGCGGAACCCATAGACACGGCTTGACCGGCCTACCCTGAATGGCTCGCCGGGCAGAGGCTTCACCACGCAAAGGTGATTGGTCTGTGAGGATGAGCCATGCTGACATGCAGGCTACCGCGCAGCGCCCTTTGTGCCTCCGAATGGACGCACGGCGCTCCAGAGCAATTCCAGGAAAAGTGGAAGCGCTCCAGATGGGCATACATCCGGGAGTTCCATACGTCACGGTAAAGGTCATGCGACTTGCAGTTCCCGCCATCGCCGTCGCTTTTCTCGCCCTCCTTGCCAATGGAGCCATGGCGGATCCTGCACGATGGAAAAGCGAGGGCTGGAAGACCGATTTTTCGCGGATGTCGGTCGAGCATGAGGAAATTCGCTCAGGTGGCCCGCCACGCGACGGCATCCCGTCCATCGACAACCCCCGTTTTAGCCCGGCGTCGAGCCTGACCGATCTCGCGGACCGTGAACCGGTGATCCAGCTCGTCATCAACGATACCGCACGAGCCTACCCGCTGCGGGTCCTCACCTGGCACGAGATCGTCAATGATGAAATCGAGGGCCGGCCCGTCGCCGTGACATATTGCCCGCTATGCAACGCTTCCATCGTTTTCGACCGCCGGCTGGAAGGCCGCGTCCTGGAGTTCGGCACCACGGGGAAACTCAGAAACTCCGATCTCGTCATGTATGATCGTGAGACCGAAAGCTGGTGGCAGCAGTTTACCGGAACAGCCATCGCCGGTGAACTGGAAGGACAGAAGCTCTCCCTCATACCGTCACGCATTGTGTCTTTCGCCGCGTTCCGGCAGGCACACCCTGATGGCGCGGTTCTTGTTCCGGGCGATCCCGCCTTCCGGGACTACGGACGCAACCCCTATCGCGGCTATGACAGTTCTGCGGCTCCGTTCCTCTATTCAGGGGAGATGCCGGAAAACATTCCAGCCATGGCGCGGGTGGTGGTTATACGCACACCCGAGAACCCGGTCATTGTGAGCCTTGAAAGAGTAAGGCGGAACGGTTTCTCACAGGACGGATACAGCATTGTCTACATAGAGGGTGTGGCCTCCGCGCTCGATACCGGCGACATCGCACAGGGGCGTGAGGTGGGCACGGTGCGTGTGACGCATGACGGCAGGGATGTCGCCCATGACATCACCTTCGCGTTTGTCGCCCACGCCTTTCACCCGGACGTACCGATCATCGACTGAGGCCCGAGAGAGGCCCGGCGCACCCTTCTACCGCACGATGGTCAGGCGCTCGGAGGCGCGGGTGATCGCCGTGTAGAGCCAGCGCTGACGCGTGTCGCGAAAGGCGTAGCTCTCGTCGAACAGCACCACCTCATCCCACTGCGAACCCTGCGCCTTGTGAACGGTCAGCGCATACCCATAGTCAAAATCGTCGAACCGCTTCTTCGTTTGCCAGGGAATGTCTGCGACCAGATCCTCGAAGGCCGCCTTGAGGAGCTTGATTTTGGCGACACCGCGATCGGGATCGTCTTCCTCGGGCGAGACCAGAAGATTGATGCCGGGTTTTACCGTCTCCTTGGAAGAGGTCATCACCTTCCAGAGCGACCCGTTCAGCAGGCCCTTGGCCGGATCGTTGCGCAGACAGACCAGCTTGTCGCCGGCCTGCGGGTACTCGGCATTGAACCCCTTCAGCTCACGCAGGCGCTGGTTGTAGCGCCGGCGGGTGCGGTTGGTGCCGACAAGCACCTGATCGGCCGACAGCACGAGGTCCTGATCGACTTCGGCCTTGGAAATAACCCTGGCCGCGCCGTAATCGCCATGGGAAATCTCGCGTCCCTCGCGCACGTCGAGTGCAAGCTGGATAATGGGATTGTCGCGTGCCTGACGGTGGATTTCCGTCAAAAGGTGATCCGGTTCGTGCTCGGTGAAGAACCCTCCGCCCGAGATCGGCGGAAGCTGGCCGGGATCGCCCAGAACCAGGATCGGCGTTCCGAACGACATCAGATCGCGGCCAAGCGCCTCATCCACCATCGAACACTCGTCGATGATCACCATGGCCGCCTTGGCAATGGGGCTCTGGCGGTTGAGCGAGAACGTCGGCGAAATGGACGTGCGGCCCGTCACCTCGTCCTCCACCTCCTCCTCGCCGCGCGGGCGATAGATCAGCGAATGGATGGTGCGCGCATTGGTGGCCCCGCGCGAGCGCAGTACCTGGGCCGCCTTGCCGGTGAAAGCGGCAAACTGGACATCGCCATCCACATGCTCGGCGAAATAGCGCGCCAGCGTGGTCTTTCCCGTTCCGGCATAGCCGAACAGACGGAAAATCTGGCTCTGACCGGCCTTCAGCCAGCTTGCCACGGCGTTCAGCGCCGCATCCTGTTGCGGGGAGAATTCCATCCAGCCCAGAAAGCAGATTCGCCACCGTCTGAACAGGCCGCAACGCTCTATTGATACGGTGCCAGGTTTCGGCCGGGCCAGGTGGTGACAGGGGGCTCGGGCATGACGTCTTCATCCAGATGGCTCGTGACATAGAAGACATCGTGCCAGAGCTCGTCATCCCCACCGTCATTCAGAACCCGAAGCATCACGAGATAGCGTTTGCGGGCCCTCACCCCGCAGACAGGGGGCGAACGCAGACTGTATCTCCTGCGCCAGCGCTGGACCCGCTCGCGCACGACATAATAGCCGTTGCCGGCCGGGTCCTCGAAATCCGCCTCGATGATCATGCCATGCCGCAGCGGTCGAATTTCCCTCACTGAAAGATCGTAGTGAATCTCCGCCGTATTGTGATCGACGGTAAATCCACCGCCCACGACATCGAGCAGAGGCCTCTTGTCGGGCGGTTCATGCGTTATCCAGCCGATGGCAAACAGAAGGAGAGAGAGAGCGAATACGGACAGGAACAGCCGCCACGTCACCGTGGCTTCATCGAGCTTTGCCATCCGACCACTCCGCGACGCTGCGTGGAGAAATAAAGTAGCCGGCTAATTAGAATTATGCAAGTTGACGGTCCGGTGCGGCCAGTCCGGTTTCGTTACCAGCCGCTTCCGTTGCCTGCCGATTCGTTGTCTCGGATTCGATCTAGCGCAGCATTGGCCAAAGCGTTGCGGCCAGCGCCACACCCATGGCGATATTGAACCATTTGAGGCGGACGGGATCAGCCAGAAAACCGCGCAGCGCGACGCCAAAGCCGGCCCAGACGGAAACGCTTGGAAAATTGACGATCACAAAGGCGAGCGCCACCAGAAGAACGGTGAGAAATGGTGCAGCCGGATCCGTGTAGACCGCCATCGCGGTCAACGCCATGACCCAGGCTTTCGGGTTGACCCACTGAAAGGCGGCAGCTTCCAGAAACGTCATCGGCTCGGACTTGCTGTCGCCCCCCTGACTGAGTGCCCGCGACATGGCGATGCGCCACGCAAGATAGAGCAGGTAAGCCCCTCCGGCGACTTTCAGAACCATATGAAGAGCCGGCAAGGCCGTAAGCACCGCGCCGAGGCCGAAGCCAACAGCCAGAAGCAGCGAGGCAAAACCCCCGGCAATTCCAAACATGTGCGGAATGGTGCGCCGAAAGCCGAAGTTTACGCCGGAAGCCAGCAGCATGAAATTGTTGGGCCCCGGCGTGACCGAGGAAACGAAAGAAAAAATCAGCAAGGCAAGGAAGACGTCGGGCGACATCCGTTTGCTCCCAGGCAGGAATCCGACAGAGGGTTTGAATGTCAGTATTATTGACCCGGTTTGCGGCGCAGGCCATTTGAAACTTGTCACCCTGCGCCGAAAAATTGTCCCTTCCCGCTGCCGGGAGACCTCTACATGCCCTCCGGACCGCGGTTCATCGCTGCAACGCCGGTACGGCAGACCTCGACAAGGCCAAGCGGCTTCATGATGGCGATGAACTGCTCGATCTTGGAAACGCGCCCCGTGATCTCGAAAATGAAGTGCTCCGTATTGGCGTCGATCACCTGCGCGCGGAAGGCATCGGCGAGACGGAGCGCCTCTACACGGTCGTCGCCCTGTCCCCTCACCTTCACCAGCGCGAGTTCGCGTTCCATCGGCCGGTCATGGCCACGTTCGTCGGCAACGACTGAAAGATCGATCACCCGGTGAACGGGCACGATACGCTCGAGCTGATGCTTGATCTGTTCGAGAACGTGGCCCGTACCGCGCGTCACGATGGTGATGCGCGAGAGATGCCGCTCGTGCTCCGTCTCAGAAACGGTCAGGCTGTCGATGTTGTAGCCCCGGCCGGAAAACAGGCCGATGACGCGGGCAAGAACGCCCGGTTCGTTGTCTACCAGAACCGCCAGCGTGTGCGTTTCGGCGGCTTCGGTCTCCTTGGTGATAAAATAGGCAGAGCCGGTGGGTTGTAGCTGCGCGTTCATTGCATGAATCTCTTTTGCAAAACCATCTTGTAACTGACTGGAAACAAAGCGCCTTGCCGTCCCGACAAGGCGTCCCTGCCCCGTCAGACCAGTTGCCGGCCCTTTTCGTCGATCGCGTTGGCGACCGCCTCGTCGCTGGCCTCGTCGGGAAGCAGCATCTCGTTGTGTGCCTTGCCGGACGGGATCATCGGGAAGCAGTTGGCAAGTGCGGCAACACGGCAGTCGAAGATCACCGGCTTGTCCACCTCGATCATCTCGCGGATGGCATCGTCCAGCGCCGCCGGCTTGTCGCACATGATGCCGTGGCAGCCATAGGCTTCGGCCAGTTTGACGAAATCGGGCATCGCCTCGGTGTAGGAGTGCGACAGCCGGTTGCCGTGCAGAAGCTGCTGCCACTGACGCACCATCCCCATATACTGGTTGTTCAGGATGAAGATCTTGATCGGCGCATTGTGCTGGACCGCCGCACTCATCTCCTGAATGGTCATCTGCACCGAGGCATCGCCGGCAATGTCGATCACCAGCGCATCGGGATGCGCGATCTGAACGCCCAGCGCCGCCGGGAGACCATACCCCATCGTGCCCAGACCACCCGACGTCATCCAGCGATTGGGGGCTTCGAAGCCGAAATGCTGGGCGGCCCACATCTGGTGCTGACCGACTTCGGTCGTGACATAGACGTCGCGGTCCCTGGTCAGTTCGTAGAGCCGCTGGATCGCGTATTGCGGCATGATCACGTCCTCGTTCGGCCTGTAGGCCAAAGAATCGCGCGCCCGCCAGATATCGATCTGCGTCCACCATGGCTTGAGCGCAGCCTTGTCGGCCTTGGCCGTCGCGCGCCACAGGCGCACCAGATCCTCGAGAATCCGGCCGGCATCACCGATGATCGGCACGTCGACGCGGACATTCTTGTTGATCGAGGACGGGTCGATGTCGATGTGGATCTTGCGTGAGTTGGGCGAGAAAGCGTCGAGGCGCCCCGTGATGCGGTCGTCGAAACGCGCGCCGATACACAGCATCACGTCGCAGTCATGCATCGCCATATTGGCTTCATAGGTGCCGTGCATGCCCAGCATGCCGAGCCAGTTGTCGCCGGAAGCCGGATAAGCGCCCAGCCCCATCAGCGTCGAGGTGATCGGAAAGCCGGTCAGTTCCACCAGTTCGCGCAGGAGATGGCTCGCCTCCGGGCCGGCATTGATCACGCCGCCACCCGAATAGATCACCGGCTTTTTGGCATGTGCCATCAGTTCGATCGCCGCCTTGATCTGGTTGATATCGCCCTGCTCCTGCGGATTATAGCTGGTGCGTGGCGCCGTCTGCGGCGGCGTGTACGTTCCCTTTGCGAACTGAATGTCCTTGGGAATGTCCACAACGACAGGGCCGGGACGCCCCGTGGTCGCCACATGAAAGGCTTCGTGGATGATCGCCGCAAGCTGGTTCACGTCCTTCACCAGCCAGTTGTGCTTGGTGCACGGGCGGGTGATGCCGACCGTATCGCACTCCTGGAAAGCATCGGAACCGATCAGCGCCGTCGGCACCTGGCCGCTGATGCAGACAAGCGGAATGGAATCCATCAGGGCGTCCTGCAGCGGCGTTACCGCATTGGTGGCGCCCGGCCCCGAGGTCACCAGCATGACGCCGGCCTTGCCGGTGGCGCGCGCATAGCCTTCGGCCGCATGGCCGGCCCCCTGCTCATGACGCACGAGAATGTGCCGGACCTCTTCCTGCTGGAAGAGCTCATCATAGATGGGAAGCACCGCGCCGCCCGGATACCCGAAAATATTCTCGACCCCGTTATCCCTGAGCGCCTGCACGACGATTTCAGCCCCCGTCATCTCGTGATGGGCGGATGCATCCGCTGCTGGCTCCGACACTGCCTTGTTCATCTTGGTCTTTCCGTTCTGTCTGCCGGCCCATTCTGTCAACCGGCGAAGTTGGTTTAGCCGCCCGCTGCCCCCAAGGAAACACCGGGCCAATAAAAAAGGCCCCCGAAGGAGCCTGTGTTTCGCGCATGGGAGCTTTCGCCAGACGGCTACGCCGCCTTGCCCATGCGCGTTCCTACGATAAGAATGTTTCCTGTCATCATGGCTGCGCACAATAAGGTTGCTTGGTCGCCCCGTCAACCGGCTTGAGCAGACCAGTTGAATGGTCCTGTTTACCCCGCCTCAACCATCCGCAAACACAGGGTCTTAACCTTGTACGGCTATGGTTGGGGATTAGGGATAACGGGGTGGCATGATGTTTGTGGAAGGTGGAACAACGCAAGGCGAAACCACGTCGCAGGAACGACGCGCAGCCGATCAGCCGCACAGGCGCCTGCTCGGCCATGTGGTTCACTGCGATGGCGCCCGCGCCACCATTGCCGCCGATACCGAGATCGACGAGCCCGGCCAGTCAAACCACTGGACCGTCGGCAAGATGATTTCCATCAACATGGGCGCGACCCGCACCGTCGGCCTCGTCTATGCCGTCGAACGGCCGCAACACCGCTGGCGCGACGGCGAGGCCAACCCCATCGCAATCTCCGTTGAACTGGTCGGAGAAGTCCGCGACCGCGGCGCCGAACCGGTTTTCGATCGGGGCATTACCGAATACCCGCACATTGGCGCGCCCGCCCACCGCATCCGCTCACGCGACCTGCAGGCGGTCTACGACCTTGCCGGACGCCAGCAGGCGGTCATTGGCAAGCTGTCGCAGGATGAAGCCATTGACGCCTGCATCGCCGTTGACGATACGCTCAACCGCCACTTCGCGGTGGTTGGCACCACAGGCGTCGGCAAATCCTCCGCCGTCTCGCTTCTGCTGCGCAAGACCATTGCCTCCCGGCCGGATCTGCGCGTGCTGATCCTCGATCCGCACAACGAATTCGCCTCGGCTCTGCCAGAACACGCCGTTCGGGTCGACACGCACACGCTTGACCTCCCGTTCTGGCTGTTTCGCCTCGAGGAACTGGTCGAAGTTCTGTTCCGGGGCCGCGAACCGATCGCCGAAGAAGTGGAACTCCTCCGCGACCTCATTCCCAATGCCAAGCATCATTACCGCAATCCCGGCACCACGGCTGCTCTGCGGCGCAGCAATGATAGCGGCGGCCTGACAGCCGATACACCTGTTCCCTACCGGATGGCCGATGTCCTAAAAGAAATAGACGAACGGATCGGCCTGCTCGAAAACAAGGTGGAGCGACCGCTCTACCGCAGCCTCAAGGTGCGCATCGAAGCCGCCATCAGCGATCCCCGCTACCGCTTCATGTTTGCGGCGCGCGTCATCGAAGACACCATCCATGAGACGATCGGCAGGCTCTTCCGTGTTCCCAGCCACGGCAAGACTGTGACCTGCTTTGAGATGGCGGGCATGCCACCGGAAGTGGTCAACTCTGTCTGTTCGGTCATGGCGCGTCTCGCCTTCGACCTGGCTCTATGGAGTGAAGGCAAGCTCAATCTTCTGGTCGTGTGCGAAGAGGCTCACCGCTACATGCCGGCCGACCCACGGCTCGGCTTTGCGCCCACCCGGCATGCGCTGGCGCGCATCGCCAAGGAAGGCCGCAAATATGGCTGCTATCTCGGCGTGATAACCCAGCGCCCCGGCGAGCTTGACCCGACGGTGCTTTCACAGTGCTCGACAGTGTTCGCCATGCGGCTTGCCAACGATCAGGATCAGGCGATCATTCGTTCGGCAATTGCGGATTCGTCCGCCTCCATGCTTTCCTTCCTGTCTGCCATGGGCCGGCGCGAGGCCATCGCATTTGGCGAAGGCGTGGCAACCACCATGCGCATGAAGTTCGAAACCCTGCCGCCACACGCCCTGCCGGGCGTCCGTGACACCGAAAAGCAGAAGGTCTCGAACCCCGAGGAGATCGACCGGGAAGTGGACCTCGCCTCGATCGTCAGTCGCCTGCGTGATACCGGGCGCACGGTGCGCGCCCAGGTGGAGACGGCTCCCGATATCGGCGCCCCGGTCCCCGCCGGCATACAGGCTGGCGACCAGGGATATGCCCCACAGCTGCTCGAGACTGCGGCGCATTGGCGGCCAGCCCCATCCGCACCCCCGTCCCACGAGGCACCCGGCGTCAGCCGCTATGCAGGCGCGACGCCCCACCCACGGGGTAAATTCGGAACCCGCTGACGGGCGCGCATCCCTCTCCATTCCGAACGCCAGCCAGTGAGGCCATATCGCTGCCCCCATCTCGCAGCGGTTCGCCCACAGGCACGCGCAAGCGCGGGCCAAGGGAGGCTGGCACCGCGAAACCCGTTGAAGAAATGAGCGGCCGCCGATCAGGCGCAGACGCGATTGCGTCCCAGACGTTTGGCCTCGTAGAGCATCTTGTCGGCTCGGCGATAAAACTCTTCGGCCGACTCGCGACCGTTCCAGATCGACAGGCCGACGCTGATGGTGACCCGGATGTTCACGTTCGAGAACTCGATCGTTAACGCGCCGACCGCACGGCGAATGCGTTCAGCCAGCTTCACCAGCGATTCATTGTTCATGTTCGGAGCAACGATGGCAAACTCCTCGCCCCCCATGCGTGCCACCACGTCGTGATAGCGCGTCAGATCCTTCAGGCACCGCGCCACCGCGCGAAGCACCTCATCGCCCACATCGTGACCATGTGTGTCGTTGACCTGCTTGAAGTGATCGAGATCGAGCACCATCAGGCCGACCGGCTTTTCGATGCGGCGGAACTCCTGGAGATATTCACGCAGTGCATCATCGAAAAACCGGCGGTTCTGCATTCCCGTGAGGCTATCGGTGAGCGCGGCATGCTGGAGGGATTCGGATCGTGCACTCAGCGTCTCCGTCATCGCCCGCAGCTTCCCCTCCTCCTGCACCTGGGTACGGATCAGCGGATAGATGAAGAAGATGCCGAAGATTGTGGCCGTGGCGAGGAGCACACCGGTGATGAACAGGATCTGGATGAAACTTCCGAGATCCTGGGGGACAGGAAAATTGGTGATATCCGAACGCAGCAGCCAATAGGCATAGGCAAGCATCCCCCCCGCTCCGAGAACGAGCGAAATGAATACAAAAAACGCCGACTCCGCTTTGTGGAAACGCATGCTGGCCCCGAACGACACCCTTTCTGCCGTTCTCGCACAGTCTCACTTACGCAAGGTTAATCTCCACAGGTAGAACTGACAGACTTTGGGCTATTCCAGATTGCTTCTAATAAACTTGAGAAGTTCATCGACAGATCCTGTTTGCGACCTGATCGGAAGCCTTAGCCATTCATCATCGAGCTGATGCCGAAACCAGGTTGCCTGCCGCTTGGAATAGCGCCGCGTGGCCGTTTTTGCCCGCATGATGGCGTCTTCCAGAGAACACTCGCTTCGCAGATACGCGGCCAGTTCAGGGACCCCGATCGCCTTCATCGCCGGCAGGGCAGCGGAAAGATCAAGTGCGAGCAGAGCCCGCACCTCGTCGAGCGCCCCCTCCTCGACCATGCTGTCGAAGCGGCGCTCTATGCGTTCGGTGACGAAAGCGCGCTCGGGCTCAAGCACAATACAGGTGCATTCGCGTCTTTTGACCAATGGGACCGTCGTCTCGTTTTGCCACGTGCTCAGCGCTTTGCCTGTCGAATCGTGAACTTCCAGCGCCCGCGTGATGCGCTGCCCATCCGTGACACCGATTGCCACTGCGGCGGCGGCATCGCGTTCCGACAGGAGGCGATGAAGCGCTTCTGGTCCTTCGTCCAGAAGACGCTGCCGCCAATGGTTTCGCACGTCCTCGGGCACCGGCGGCGTCGGCGCGATCCCGTCCAGGAGCGCGCGAAAATAAAGCCCCGTACCACCAACGAAAATCGGACGACGGCCTGAAAGACTTCCCTTTATTGCAAGCGCTGCCACATCCTCCAGCCAGGCGCCGGTCGAATAGGCGACGGAAGGCGGCACGTGGCCGTAAAGATGGTGCGGAACCCTGGCGAGATCGTCCGCGCCCGGCCGGGCCGAAAGGACGTGAAGCACGTCGTAGACCTGCATGGAGTCGGCGTTGATGATCACCCCGCCCGTTTCGATAGCAAGGCGCAGCGCCAGCGCGGACTTGCCGCTGGCGGTTGGCCCGGCTATCAGGATCGCATCATTCAGCATGCCCGCCACCCAACACTCCGGAAAGCACCATGTCCCTCGTTGCCACACTCATCTCCCATCCGGCGAAGCGCGCACTCACACCGGACGTTGCGACTATGGCCATGAAGGCGCTCGATGCAAGCGCGATCGACTGGCTGGGGGAAAACCTTGCCTGTGACATCGCCCTGAAGCCCGGGCTGGAGACCGAGGCGGCAGAAACCCTCCTGCGTGAAACCCTAGCCGGTGCCCCCGTTGATGTGGCGGTGCAGGAAGCGGAAGGCCGGCGCAAAAAGATGCTGATCGCCGACATGGACTCCACCATGATCGACCAGGAATGCATTGATGAGCTGGCCGCCGAACTCGGACTGAAAGACGCCGTTGCCGCGATCACCAGCCGCGCCATGAACGGCGAAATCGCTTTCGAACCGGCTCTGGAAGAGCGCGTTGCCCTGCTCAGGGGCCTCCCCCTCGACGTGATCGACAGCGTGATCGAGAAACGCATCACGCTTGCCTCTGGCGGTCCGGCGCTTGTTGCCACCATGAAGGCAGCCGGCGCCTTCACCGCGCTCGTTTCAGGCGGGTTTGAACAGTTCACCGGTCCCGTCGGCGATAAGCTCGGCTTCCACATACAGCAGGCGAACCGGCTTCTGCTCGCTGACGGAAAGCTCAGCGGCGAGGTTGCCAAACCCATTCTGGGTCGCGCCGCCAAGGCAGAAGCGCTCGACCGCCTCGCAGCGGAGCGCGGGCTCACGCGCGAGGATGTTCTGGCGGTCGGTGACGGCGCCAACGACCTCGACATGCTCGGGCTGGCCGGACTTGGCGTCGCCCTTCATGCCAAGCCCGCCGTTGCCGCCCAGGCAGGCGTGCGCATCGACCACGGAGATTTGACCGCACTCCTGTTCCTGCAGGGCTACCGTGAGGAGGAGTTCGTCCTGTGACACTGCTTGAGACCGAACGTCTGATCCTGCGCAACTGGCGTGAAGAAGACCGCCCGTTCTTCCACCACATCAACTCCGATGACACGATCATGGAGTTCTTTCCTTTCCGCAGAAGCCGCGATGAAGCGGACGCCGTTATGGACCTTATCCGTGACGGCATCACGCGGAACGGCTTCGGGTTTGCGGCAGTGACTCTCAAGGAAACCGGCCAGCCGCTCGGCTTTGTGGGACTGCACAAGCCAGCAGGCCTGGTCAATCTGCCTGAAGGGTCTATCGAGATCGGCTGGCGTCTCGCGCCCGAATTCTGGGGCAAGGGGTATGTCACGGAAGCCGCGCGGGCGTGGCTCACCTTTGGCTTTGACATTCTCGATCTCGATGAAATCGTCTCCTTCGCCGTGGTCGACAACGAACGCTCCATCGCCGTTATGCGCCGCATCGGCATGCGCCATGATCCGGCGGGCGACTTCGATCACCCGGGCGTCCCGGACAGCCATCCGCATCTCAAGCCGCATGCGCTCTACCGGTTGTCACAGGCAGATTGGCGCGCCCGGCAGGGATAACGAAAACGGCCCGGTTGCAAACGCTCCCGGGCCGTTTTCGTTTCTGCGGTAATACTGCTGAAGGATCAATCCATCCGCAGCGTCACGAAGCGCAGTTCCCCATTCTTGGAAGCGAGCATCAGAAGCGCGTTGCGGCGGCCCTGCCCTTTCAGTTCCTCCAGCCGGTCCAGAGCCTCCCTGGGGGTCGAGACCGTGGCCTGAGCGATCTCGACAATCACGTCGCCTGCCGTCACACCCTTTGTCGAAGCAGGCGAATCCTCGTCCACTTCGGTGACGACGACGCCATTGACGTCGGCGGAAATCTCGAACCGTTCGCGCAGCTCGTCATCGAGCGCCGCCATGTGCATGCCAAGAACGGCAGCAGACGAAACCGCTTCTCCCTCGCCTTGAGGCTTGTTTTCCCTGGTCTCGGCGGAGGCCAGTTTTTCGCTGTCTTCCAGCCGTCCGAGCGTCACCCGCACGGTCTCTTCCTTGCCCTTTCGAATAACGATAACGTCGACTTTCTTGCCGACCGGGCTTTCGGCCACAATGCGCTGCAGTTCGCGCGCATTTTCGACAATCTGCCCATCGAACTCCACGATCACGTCACCAGGCTGAATGGAGCCATCATCCACCGGACCACCTTCGGTGACGCCGCTCACCATCGCCCCGATGGCTTTTCCCATGCCCAGGCTTTCGGCGATGTCATCGGAGACTTCCTGAATGCGCACGCCAAGCCAGCCGCGCCGCGTCTCGCCGAATTCGCGCAACTGATCGACAACCTTGATCGCCAGTGCCGACGGGATGGAAAAGCCAATGCCGATCGAACCGCCCGTCGGCGAAATGATGGCCGTGTTGATGCCGATCACCTCACCGTCCATGTTGAACAGCGGGCCACCGGAATTGCCACGATTGATGGCGGCATCCGTCTGGATGAAATCCTCATAGACCCCCGAACCGATTTTACGGTTGCGCGCCGAGACGATGCCGACCGTCACTGTGCCGCCAAAACCGAACGGGTTGCCGATGGCCATAACCCAGTCGCCGATCCGCGTCTTTTCGGAATCGCCGAACGAAACCTCCTGCAGCTTGCGTTTGCCGGCATCGACCTTAAGCACCGCAAGATCGGTTTTGGTGTCGACGCCCAGCAACTGGGCCTCGAGTTTCCCGCCATCGGTGAAATTGACCACGATCTCGTCGGCATCGGAGATGACGTGGTTGTTGGTGACAATGATGCCTTCCTCCGCATCGATCACGAAACCGGAACCAAGGGACTGCGCCTGTCGCGGCTCATGATCCTGTTCAGGCTCGTCCTGGAAGAAATCGTCGAAAAACTCCTGCAGCGGCGAGCCTTCCGGCAGCTTGGGCAGCGGGACACGGCCCGCCCCACCGCCACCGGTGTAGCGGGACGTGGAGATATTGACCACCGCGCCGGCAAGTCGCTCAACGAGGTCTGCCACCGAAGCCGGGCCTTCCGCCCGCGCCTGCTGGCTCAGGATCACCGGTGTCGAGGTGAGACCGCCCAGCGCAATCAGAGCGGCCACTGGTGCCACCCGCGTGGCGCGTAAAATCTTCGTCGGGATCATTGAGAGCGTTTCTCCAGATGGCTTGCTTGGTGGAACGGCCTGCAGCCGGAACGGAAAGCTTAGGATCGGGACCTAAGCGGAATCTTAGGCCGAACACTGCCCGAATTCCATTAACAGGCATTTCACATCTGCATGATCAAGCCTGATTACGGCACGTTTGCGGCCCGCATGGAGTTTCCATGCGGGCCACAAATTGTTTCATCCTCGAACGAGCCAGACCACGACCACCCCAAGAACCATGGCGGTGATGCCGGCCGTGCGCAACGCGCTGTCCGGCATGTCGAGAACCTGTTCGGCAAGCCGCCTGGCCAGCCTCGGCATGCCGCCATAGACCAGGCCCTCGATGACGAGAACCAGGCCCAGGGCGGCGATGAAATCGCTCATTCCAGCCGCCGGTTACTGGCCGACGGTCGCGCCCTGCGCGGCCGGTGCAGATCCACGCGCGCCACCACCGCTTGAGTCGTTGAAGAAACGGAAAAATTCCGAATCGGGCGACAGAAGCATCGTGGTTCCGCTCGGGTCGAGCGCCTGCTGATAAGCACTCATCGAACGATAGAACTCGAAAAAGTCCTCATCGCGCGAAAAGGCATCGGCGAAGATGGCATTGCGTTCAGCCTCGCCTTCACCGCGCAGAATCTCGGACTCGCGCTGGGCAGCAGCCAGGATTTCGACCACCTCGCGGTCAGCGCGGGCGCGAATGCGTGCGGCAGCCTCACGGCCCCGTGCGCGCAGACGCTCGGCTTCTGCCAGACGCTCCGCCTTCATGCGATCGTAAGTCTGCTGCGAGACCTCGGCCGTCAGGTCGGTCCGGCGAATGCGCACATCCTCGATCTCGAGCCCCAGCGAAGCTGCGGCAGGCCGCAGTTCCTCGGCCACTTCACGCATCATCGATGCGCGCTCTTCCGAAAGCGCCGCCTCGAAGCCACGCAGACCGTAGACACGGCGCAGGGCAGCATCGAGACGTGTGCGCAGCCGCTGCTCGGCCAGCGCAACACTGCCCGACACAGCCTGTCGGAACCGACGGGGATCGTTGATCGAATAGGCGATGAACGCATCCACCTCGTAGAACTTGCCGCCCGAAACCTGCACGCGGATGTCATCGAGATCGAAGCGCAGGATGCGGTCTTCGATGATCTGGACATTGTCCGCCTCGATAAACGCAAAAGGCAGTTTGAAGTAGAGACCGGGCTCGGTCTTCACGTCGACGATTTCACCGAAACGGAGGACGATGGCCTGCTGGCGCTCATTGACGACGAAAATAGCCGAGTAGAGCAGGAAGAGAAGAACCGCGCCGATAACGACGAGTATGGGAAAACGGTTGGACATTAATTGCTCCCTCCCGCGGTTCCACGCGGCTGCTGCGATTGCTGGCGAAGCTCGGGCAAAGGCAGATACGGAACCACGCTCTGGCCACCACTCTGCTCGACGATCACCTTGTTCGCCCCCTGCAGCACGCCTTCCATGGTCTCCAGGAAGAGACGCTTGCGCGTCACGTCCGGAGCCTTGGCGTATTCGTCGTAGACGGAGATGAAGCGCTGCGCCTCACCTTCGGCTTCCTGAACGACACGGTTCTTGTAAGCTGCTGCTTCTTCACGAATCTCCGCAGCTTCACCGCGTGCCTGACCGAGCTTCTGGTTGGAGTACTGGTTGGACTCCTCCACGAAACGGTCTTCATCCTGCTCGGCGCGCTGCACCTCGTCGAACGCGTCGGCCACTTCGCGCGGCGGCGCGGCATCCTCGATCGACAGAGCGTTGACCGTCAGCCCCGTGCCGTATTCGTCGAGCGCGGTCTGGATGGTCAGGCGCACACCTTCGGCAATGCCCTGACGGTCGTCACGGAAAATATCCTGCGCCGGTCGGCGCCCAACCACTTCGCGCATGGCGCTTTCGGCCACCTGGCGAAGCGTCTCGTCGGGATTGGCGACGTTGAACAGGTAGGCGGAAGGATCAGCGACCTGATAGGCCACGGAGAACTTCACATCGACGATGTTCTGATCACCCGAAAGCATGAGGCCGCTCGAAGCCCCGCCCCGCGTCTGGCCGATATCGACAAGCCGTTCGGCAACGGATGCCTTCTCGACGGTCTCGATCGGCCACCAGTGGAAATGCAGGCCCGGCTCGGAGAGCTCGGGCTTTGGCTTGCCGAAACGCAGCTCAACCGCCAGTTCGTCCGGCTGCACCGTGTAAACGGACTTGAAAAGCCACAGACCGGCCAGCGCGATCAGCACCAGGCCGATCATGGCCGGGCTGATGCCACCACCGCCCGGCAGCACGTTTTTCAACCGGTCCTGGCCACGTTTGATGATCTCTTCCAGATCGGGCGGAGATCCCTGCGGTCCACTCGGCCCACGCGGCCCCTGATCCCAGGGCCCTCCGTTATTGCCGCCGCCCCAAGGGCCGCCTCCGCCACTTTGACTGTTCCAGGGCATTCTTGTTCCTTTTCTCGATCCGGGTACCGTCCGCCGAGGACAGCTCTCCCATCCGGTCAGTTATAGGTAGCGGCAAATCCTCTTTCAACGCGGCAGCCCGCCGCGTTTCCCGCTCTTTCCAGCGAAAAGAGAGCCCTGCCCTGCCTTGTTAACGACGTTGGTAGACCACATAGGTGGTGGCGTAAACGTCCTTTTCGCCGGCAGGCACCTCCTCGCGAGATACCTCCTCCCAGATTTCAGGGGCAATTTCAGGGAACACGGTGTCCCCTTCAATCTGCGCATCCACATGGGTGACATGCAGGCGGTCGGCCTTGTCGATCGCTTCCGCATAGATCTGCCCGCCACCAATCACACAGACATCTGCGCCAGCCTCGCCACCTGCGGCAAGTGCGAGCGCGACATCAAGCGAGGATACACATTCAGCTCCTTCGGCATCATAGTCCGCCTGCCGCGTGACGACGATGTTGCGCCGGCCGGGCAGCGGCTTGCCGATGCTTTCCCAGGTCTTTCGCCCCATCACCACGGGCTTGCCCATCGTGATGGCCTTGAAGCGCTTCAAATCGGTCGAAAGCCGCCAGGGCAAACCGCCTTCGCGCCCGATCACGCCATTCTCCGCCATCGCAACGACCAGTTCGACACTCATCAGTTTCCCTCCCGGTCAAACCGCAATCGGCGCGCGGATCGACGGATCCGCCACATAGCCATCAAGCCGGAAATCCTCGAATCGGAAGGCAAAGAGATCGGTGACATCCGGATTGATCCACATCGTCGGCAGCGGCTTTGGCGTGCGTGTCAGCTGCTCGCGCGCCTGGTCGAAATGGTTGGAATAAAGATGCGCATCGCCCAGCGTGTGCACGAAATCGCCGGCGCGCAGCCCCGTCACCTGCGCCACCATCATGGTCAAGAGCGCATAGGATGCAATGTTGAAAGGCACACCAAGAAAGATATCGGCCGACCGCTGGTAAAGCTGGCAGGAAAGCCGTCCGTCAGCCACATGAAACTGGAAAAGGCAGTGGCATGGCGGCAGCGCCATGGAATCGACCTCGGCCGGGTTCCAGGCCGAAACCACATGCCGCCGCGAATGAGGATTGTCACGCAAGCCGTTCAGAAGATTCACAATCTGATCGATCTGCCCACCCTCTGGGGTCGGCCACGAGCGCCATTGCGCGCCATAGACCGGTCCAAGATCGCCGTTCTCGTCCGCCCATTCGTCCCAGATCGAAACGCCGTTCTCCTTGAGATACGCGATATTCGTGTCGCCCTTCAGAAACCACAGCAGCTCGTGAATGATCGAGCGCAGGTGCAGCTTCTTCGTGGTGAGAACCGGAAACCCCTCCTCCAGATTGAAGCGCATCTGATAGCCGAAAACGCCGCGCGTACCCGTTCCCGTACGATCGTCGCGGTCGACACCGTTTTCGAGGACATGGGAAAGAAGATCGAGATACTGGCGCATGGCGGTCCGATTCGGGCTGGCGTTATCGCCGCATCATAAAGCAGCCGACCGGCACGAAAAGTGCAGGCACTGCGAATATCGGTCTCGTCCACACGCGCAAATGAAAACGCCCCCCACCGGCTGGGAGGAGGCGTTTGAAGGTCAGGTCGCGTGGCGGCTCAGAGGCTGGACAGTTTGCCCAGATGCTTTGCCACAAGATAATAGAAGGTCACACGGCCCTTCGAATTGTCGCCGGACATCGTCTCGCAGACCTTTTCGATGATGGAATCGCATTTCGCGCCGTCGGTTTCGCCGAGCTTCTTCATGCACCAGCTCTCGCGCACGCGATCGAGTTCGCTGGAATCGCTGCACGAAACCAGAGACGAGTCCCGGTTGCGCAACGCGATGCCAAGATGCTTCACGATCTTGTTGACGGTGTCTTCGTCAGCGGTTGCATCGTATTTGCGGACATCCGCGAGATAATCGGCCATGACTTTTCCCTCGTTTCAAATCGTGGGCCCCCTTCGACACGATCCGGCCACCAACGCAACCTCAACGTTTGCCAAAGTTCCTTCCCACACCGTTGCAGACATTCCGCAAAGCATGACGCCAAGTCAATGCCGAAACGCCTTTTCGCCAAAATCCCCCTTTTCTTGGTGCGGCTGTCTCACTATATTCGCTGCGTCGGCTTGACCGACTATGGCGATAAACTGACGGTGTAATAAACCATTCGGACCCGGGGGCAGTGCCCGGCGCCTCCACCAGAAACCGCCCGGGGCAACCAGCCCGCAGACGGCTTCTGATGGGGGCGAAACAGGATCGACGAGGGTGTAAAGATCGGACTTTCGCTCGGCATGATACCACCGTTATCGGGTCAAACCAGTAGTTGCAAACGACAACTATGCGGAGGCACGTCTCGCTGCTTAATGCGGTGCGACAGCTTCACTTAAACTCCTGAGGGTTCGCACTTTCAGGCGGGGTTCGAAGGCACCTGGCAACAGAAGCCTTCACTTTTCCCTTTTCTTGGAACTATCAATTTCCGCCTTCCCGGCGGGCGTCAGTCTTTTGCGCGCAAAAGAAAGGGCGCTCGAGCGCCCCTCCAGAACCCACCCCGTCAGGCACCCCGACCTCACTCTGCGGCAGCCCTCGCAGACTGCTCATCGCGTCCCAGCGTCAGATGGGTCAACGCAAGCGCAAGCACGGCACACACCGCAATGCTCGTCACCATCGGCAATGGCGTTCCGTCAAAGAACAGGCCCGAGATGGCCATCGCCATGGCCCCGATGGCAAAATGCAGCGTCCCCATAAGCGCCGAGGCCGTGCCGGCTATGGTGCCATGATCATCCATCGCGAGAACCGAGGTCGTTGGAATGACCAGGCCCAGGAACCCGTAGCCGACGAAAAGAAACGAAGCGAGCACCCAGAGTGACTGCAGACCCGAGGCCATCACCGCCAGCAGGGCCACAATGGTCGTCGCATAGGAGATGACCGCAACCCTCACCACTCGGCGCAGTCCATAACGCTCGGTCAACCGCCCGGTAAGCTGCGACATGGTGAAAAACGCCACCGCGTTCATGGAAAAGAACACGCTATAGAGCGTCGGCGTCAGCCCGTAATGGTCGATCAGCACAAACGACGAATTCGACAGATAAACGAAGAAGCTGGAAATGCCGAACCCGCCGATGAAGGTCAGCCCCATGAATTTCCGGTCACCCAGAAGAAAACGATACCCGGTAAGCGCGCTGCGCAGCGAACTCCCCTTCCGTTCCCCGACGGGCCTTGTCTCCTTCAGGGCGGTCGCCAGAAGGACAACACCGAGCACTGCTGCAATGGTCACCGACCAGAACACCGCCCGCCAGCCGAGCGTGGCGATGATCACGCTGCCCGTGAGCGGCGCCAGGATGGGCGAGATGGAGAAGACCAGCATCAGAAGAGACATCAGCCGGGCTGCTTCCGTCCCGGTGTGAAGATCGCGCACAACCGCGCGCGGCACCACCATGCCGGCCGACGCGCCCAGCCCCTGCAGGAAACGGAACGCGATCAGCATTTCGATGCTCGTCGCCAGCGCCGAGCCGATGCTGCCGATGATGAACACAGCCAGCCCCGCATAAAGCGGCGCCTTGCGGCCCACCATGTCGGAAATCGGCCCGACGATGATCTGCGCCAGTCCCATCGACAGAAAAAACACCAGAAGAGACATCTGCACCGGCACGGTGTCCGCATTGAGATCGGTGCCGATCGATGGCAGCGCCGGCAGATACATGTCGATGGCGAACGGCCCCACAGCGGTCAAAAGGCCAAGCACCAGCGCGATGCGCAGGAATCTCGTGGTCATGGATTTGCACTTTCAAAAACGATGGCCGCCACAACGGGCGTCAAACCAAGGACGAAAAGCTGGGGAGAGGCCCGACATGGCCCCGACATGCCAGGGCAAAAACGGCACGAGCGACAACCTGATCTTTATTGACTATATTTTTGGACAGTCTTGTCTAATATGTCAATCGCACATATATGTTTTTCATGCATGTGATCAACGCTACTGACAGGCTCCCGACACGCGGACACGCCGCCAAGCGCCTGTCCATTCTGGAAGCGGGTGCACGGGCTTTCTGCCGGGAAGGCTATACGGGCGCGAACATCGACATGATCGCCGCCGAAGCCGGCGTTTCGCGACAGACCGTCTACAATCACTATGGCGATAAGGACAAGCTCTTCGCCGCTGTGGTCACCGAAATCACCCAGCGTTGCAACGCACGCAGTTTCGAGGTTCTGTCGACCTTTCCGGATCAGCCAGTAGATCTTGAAAAAGAGCTCGTCGCCTTTGCCATGCGCCTGACGCAGAAATGCCTGTGCGACGAAGATGGCAAATATCTTCGCAAACTCATTCAAAGCGAAGGGGAGCGGCATCCTCACCTGTTTGCAGGCTGGCGCACGGAAGGACCGGGCAAGGTCTGGTCTGCACTGGCAGCCCGCTTCGCCCGTCTTGCCTATGCGGGGCATCTCGAACTTGACGACCCCGACGTCGCCGCGCGCCAGTTCGTCGCCCTGGTGAACGCCGAGCTCCACATCCCCGCTCTTTTTGGCGAGAAGCTGGAGAACGACCGACTACAGGAAGTAACCGCCCGCGCGGTCAAGACCTTCCTGCGCGCCTACCGCAGGAACGGTAAAGAGGGCGAAGAAACGACCCGCGTCGGCAGGGCTCTCCCCGCCTGACGTAGCGGAACCCGTCTTTTTGCCGGTTTACCTGAGCGCGGTCCTTGATTAGAGGTAGGTCAAAGATTCACAAACCGGTTCGCGTTGATGGCCGAAGACCGCATAAGATACGATATTCTCGCTCAGGACGCTCTGCGCGGCGTGATGCGCAAGGTGCTGGCGGAAGTTGCGCGCACCGGCTTGCCCGGTGAGCATCACTTCTTCATCACCTTTCTCACCAACGCTCCGGGTGTGCGCGTTTCCTCGCGCCTGCGGGAGCGTTATCCCGAGCAGATGACAATCGTATTGCAGTATCAGTACTGGGATCTCAAAGTCACCGAGACCGGCTTCGAGGTCGGCTTGTCCTTTGCGGATGTTCCCGAAATGCTGAGCGTGCCTTTCTCCGCCGTCCGGGGGTTTTACGACCCGTCGGTGAATTTCGAGCTCGAGTTCGACGTAAAGCCGGAGCAGAGCGAACAGACGGCGGACATCACCGAGGTTCACCCGGAGGACGCTGTGGAAGAACCGCAAAAGCCCGCGGCAAAGAAGAAGCCTGCGAAAAAGGCCAAAAAGGACAAGGCGGAAGCCGAAGCGGAGCCCGTGCAGGAGGATGCGCCGGCATCCGAAAGCAAAGGGGCGGAAGTCGTCTCGCTCGACGCATTTCGAAAGAAGTGACCATGGGCGAACTGGTCAATCTCCGGCAAAGGCGCAAACGCCGCGCCCGCGAAGAGAAAGAGCAGTGCGCCACGGAAAACCGTGTTCTTCACGGACGCACCAAAGCCGAACGCATCCAGGAAGAGAACGCAAAGGCCCGTGCGGTGGCCCGGCTCGAAGGGCACAGGCGCGAAGAGAAACGGGACGACGCTACCCGATGAGCCGCATCGCCAAGCGTTCGGTCAGCATTCGTGGCCATCGGACAAGCGTGTCTTTAGAAGAGCCGTTCCTCGCCGAGCTGGAGAGCATCGCCCAACGCAGAAACATCTCGTTGGCAGCGCTCATTGCTGAGATAGACGCCGGTCGTGAAGACGAGAACAATCTCTCTTCCGAATTGCGGCTCTATGTCCTTCAGGATCTGAAGACACGGACGCTCCCCCGCTCCTGAGCTTCAGTTCACCCCGCCGTCTGTGCCCAGAAGTTCGCGCAGCCTTTCGGGGGACAGGTTCTTCGAGCGAAAAAACTCTGAAACCGCATCAGGCGAGTTCGCGCCTTCCGGAGCCTCCAGCGGCGCTCGTTCGACTTCTGAGGGTGTGGCGCTTCCGCGGGGGACATTTTGCTGCTGGCGCTTGCGCGCTTCGGCTGCCCGCGCCGCCTCCGTGGCCCGGCGTGCGGCTTCGGCGTCTCGTTCTGCCTGTCGACGCGCCGCTTCCTCCGCCTCGCGCTTCTGACGCAGTTCGCGCTCCAGTCTCTGGCGCTCTGCTTCTGCCCGCTCGCGCTCGGTCTGGAGCGCCGCGAAATAGCGTGCCTCCCGGCGCAATCTCTGCTTTTCAAGAAGCACAGACTGCATGCGCTCGACCCGCACCTGTTCACGCTCCAGCGCCCGCTGGGTCAAAAACTGCGCGAGCGGACCGGTCGAAAGCGAAAGCCCGGTATCGCCGAACGGACCCGACGCTGCCACATCCACACGAGGCTCCGCCCCCACAACGGCTTCGAGACCGGGATTGAAAACCAGCGCCCCGTTCGCTTCGACCGTCATGCGCTGCAGATCGGCGGAGGCTGTCGTTGTCAGCGTCGCCCTCTCGGCCTCAAGCCGCATGAGCGGCGTGCGCGCCACGCCGCCGGCGATGGTGAAGGCAAACTCGGTGCTTCCCACCTGGAAACGCCCGTCGCGGATCATCGCGGGCGCAAAAACCTCTGTCTTTGCAGTGTCGATCTCATTGCCCAGCGCATCCGCCTTCTCGAGGATCAATGCGAGCGCATCCGGGTTCAGCCCCCGAATGCTCAAATCCTTCAATGTGGCAGAACCCGATCCCGTCAGCGCCGACGCCATACCGTTGACGGTCTTGCCGCTGGCGGTCACGCTTGCATGGCCACTCAGCCGTCCTTCGAGGCTCCCCTGCGGCATGAGCGCTTCCAGCGCCGTATCCTTCAATCCGATCTGCGCCGTGAGCAACCCTGTCCCGGCATTGTTCTTCAGCGTGGCAAACCCCTCGATCGAACCGTCAAAAGCCGCCGCCTTCAGATCGGAAACCGTCAGCCCTTCATCGTCGAGCTTCAGCTTCAGGCTCGCCTCCTGCCCGGCGGAAAGAAAACCCGCCCAGAGCGCGTCTGTCCGCAGCTCGAGATCGGCCGAAAACGGAAGATCGACATCGCTGCCGAAAGGCTCTTCGGGCCACGCCCCGCTTTCCTCGCCCGAAAGCACATCCGGCCCCAGCACGAGTTCCGCCGCAGGTGCAAGGTCGAAACGCGCCATGCGAAGCGCCCCGTCGACACGCGGCTTGCCGCCATCGAGCAAAATGTTGAAATCACCGCCCACATCGCTGCCGGCCACGGTTCCGGAAAGCCCGGAAAGAACCACGACCTCCTCGCTCCACTCGAGCGCGGCTGCGAGCTCGACAGGCAATCCGAGGCCGAACCCCGGCAGGACGACACCGCCGGCCGCCAGCCACGGCTCGATATCGGTGGTTTCGATGCGCACATTGCCGTCGAGAGACGGAGTGGAAAGCGCATTGGCAAGCCCCCCGTCGAACGAGGCATCAAATCCCTCGCCCGTTACAGTCGCCTTTGTCCTGACCGCATTCGCCAGCGAACCGGCAGCAGAGACCTCGAGCCTGGCCTCTCCGACGAGGCCGAGCGGAAGCGCCGGCAATCCGGCGAGACCGTAGAGAACCGCCGCGTCGTCGTTCCTGGCCGTGACGGAAAGTTTGAAATCCCCCTGAAGCAGTTCTTCCCGGGGGCTGCGGTCGGAAAACGAAAGACCGAGATCGGTGCCACCGGCAGTTCCTTCCGCGCTCACCGCAAGCCCGACAGTGCCGTCATTGTTGTCGGCAGCACTTGCGATGACGTTGATTTCCGCATCCTCAAAAAGACCGGGAAAGGCCTGCGCCCGGCGGGCTATGGCTTCGAAAAGCCGGTTCTGGGGAAATCTGCCGGCAAGCATCACCGCAAGGTCCGCCAGATCGGTCGACAGGATGGTTGCATCGACCTGTCCGGTGGGCGCCGTGGAGAAATCGCGTATCTGCCCCGTGGCGCTGAGCTGGGCGCCGGCAAGACCGCCGAGCGTCAGGCGGTCGATCTCGAGCACGCCCGCGCGCAGGCGCAGGGCCGTGTCGACCGTTTCCGCCTTCAACCCCTCGGCCGAGACAGGGCCCGCCTTCACGGCGAGGTCCACGTCATGGCCGGCAAGCCTGTTCACGCCCGCATCGTTCACGAAGAGCGACATGAAGGCCCGAATACCGTCGAGATCGAGCGCCTCCCCGTCGAGCGCGACCTCCAGAGAGGGCTTTGCATTGTCCGGTTCGCGCCGCTCCACGCGCCCGTTGAAGCGCGCGTCGCCAAGAATGAGTTCCAGCGCCTCGAAGCTCTGTGCGCGGCGCGAAAGGTTCACATCCGCGCTGAAACCGGCCGAAGGGAGCCGGCGTATGGCATCGTCCACATCGCGCGAAACCCAGGCGGCAAAGCCCGATGGCTGTCCGATCGCAAGCAGCATGTGTCCGTTGAAGGCAAGGGTGTCGCTTGTTGTGAGAAGACCGTTGGCCTCGAACTGGGTGCGCCCCGGGAGGGTCGCCGCCACTGAGCCGATCGACCAGCCGCCGTCCGCCGGTTCCGCCCGAAGTTCGATATTGCGGATCGTCGTATCGCCGGCCACGATCGCCGGCAGGTTGATCGAGACTTGGCCTGGTATGCCCGGCGCCGGCAAAGCGCGCATCAGACCCGCGAACGCATCGAAGCGCGTGTTGAGATCAAGTCCGGCGATGGAACCGCCCTGCCCCTCCTCCGGTTCGAAACGAAGCTGGGCGCCATCCGCCTCTATGAGAAAACGCGGCGCACCGCCAAAATCGAGGCTCGCCCTGCCCTCGGCGCTGTAAGGCGCGTCGACCGGCCCGGTCTCGAAGCGAAACATGTCCACCGCCAGCCGGTCGTGCCTCAGGTCGAAACTGCCCGACAGGCGATTGGTCGCCGCTGCCGTGGTGAGCGCCAGCGGTCGCTCCTCTTCCTTGCGCAGGGCGGCCATCGCCTCCCGGGTATAGGTGTTGAGCGCGAACGTGCCTTCATAGTAGGCCGCTCCATCTTCGATATACGCCTGACCGTCCGTGGCCAGCCTGATCGGCGCTCCCTCGGGCAAAGCGTCGATCCGCAGCCGCATGCGCCCGTCATCGCCCAGCGTTCCCGTCGAGACGGAAATCCGCATTGGCAGACCGTCGAACGCGAGCGATCCTCCAATCCGCCACGGCCCCGCCAGGGTGCGCGCCGAAAGCTCCGCGTCTATGTCGGAAACCTGATGAACCTGCCCGCTCGCGGCGTGGCGCAGCGTGACCGAACCATCGACGATGCTGACATTTTCGAGCGTCACCTGGCGCGGGTCGAACGGTCCGGAAGGCCGCACGGCCCAGTCGATGCCGCCATCTGCGGCGACCGCGATGCGCGCCCGCGGCCGCGTGAGCTGCATGTCGAAAATCAGCACTTCGCCGCGCAGGAACGGCGCAAGCTCGGCATGCATGGAGAATTCATCCACCGTCATGCCCGGCGCATCCGGTGTCTCGCCGGCCACGACCACATCGGTGAAAGTCAGCGAAGGAAATGGCAAAAGCCGCGCCCTTGCGCTGCCCTCCACCCGCACCTCGCGGCCCAGCACCCGTCCCGCTTCGCGCTCGAAAGCGGATCGGTAGTGATTCCAGTCGATGAAATACGGGGCAACCAGCGCCGAGGTCAGCGCCAGCACCACAAGTCCACCGAAGAATACAAACAGCCGGGCCAGTTCGCTCTCCCTGGTTCAAACGCCTGTTCTTCTACACTAGAGCATCGGACCGACAAGTGGAATCCGGTATTCGGGTTATTCCGGTGCTCCATCAATGGCTTAGATCGTTCTTTCTGCGCCCTGATCAGTGCAGCTCGATCCAATGCGGTCCAGCGGCATTAAAGAGGCCGTCGGCCACATGGTCGCACAGCCTACCGCTTATATGCGCCTCGCCCCGACGATTTTTCCCGGGTTCATGATGTTGAGCGGATCGATCGCCTCTTTGACCGCCCGCATCACATCGACCGCGTCTCCGAGCTCTTCTTCCAGAAACCGCATCTTGCCCTGCCCGATGCCATGTTCCCCCGTACAGGTTCCATCCATGGCAAGTGCCCGCTTGTTGAGCCGCGCCACAAAGGCCTCCGCCTGCTCGATCTCCTTCGCGTCTTCCATGTCCATCAGAACGAGAACGTGAAAATTACCGTCACCCACATGGCCAAGCACGGTTGCCATCAGCCCCTCCCGGGCAATGTCGGCCTCCGTCTCCACGATGCATTCGGCAAGCCGTGAGATCGGCACGCACACATCGGTGGAAAGCCCGCGCGTGCCGGGCCGCAGCGCCACACAGGCCCAGTAGGCATTGTGGCGCGCCTTCCACAGCCTGGTGCGCTCCTCGGCGACACTCGTCCATTGAAAGGGACCGCCACCGAATTCCGCCGCGATCTCACCAAAAGTCTCGGCCTGCTCCTTCACACCGGCATCGCTGCCATGAAACTCGACAAACAGACACGGACTTTCCGGATAGTTCAGATCGGAATAGGCATTGATGGCCTTCATGGCGAGCGCATTGACGAATTCGATACGCGCCACCGGCACCCCCATCTGGATCGTCGTAATGACCGCCTGGCAGGCCGATTCCACGTCCGGGAAGGGGCAGACTCCACCTGAAATGGCCTGTGGAATGCCGTAAAGCTTCAGGGTCAGCGCGGTGATGACGCCCAGCGTCCCTTCCGCTCCGACCAGAAGCCGCGTCAGGTCATAACCCGCCGAGGTTTTGCGCGCGCGGCGCGCCGTTGTGATCAGCCTGCCGTCCGGCATCACCGCCTGCAGGTTCACCACATTGTCACGCATCGTTCCATAGCGCACCGCATTGGTGCCGGAAGCGCGCGTGGAAGCCATGCCGCCCAGGCTCGCATTGGCGCCCGGATCGATCGGGAAAAAGAGGCCCGTGTCGCGCAGATAGTGGTTCAGATCCTCACGCGTCACGCCCGGTTCGACCGTGCAGTCCAGATCCTCGGCATTGACCGAAAGAATGCGGTTCATGTTCATGAGGTCGAGCGAGATGCCGCCGCCCGGCGCATTCACATGCCCTTCTAGGGAGGACCCGGTTCCGAAAGGGATGACGGGCACGCGGTGCTCGGAACACATGCGCACCACCTCCTGCACCTCTTCGACGGTGTGGGGCGCGAACACCGCATCCGGCAATTGCGGGGGGATATAACTCGTGGAATGGGCATGCTGTTCACGCACCGAATGGCCGGTAACGAGACGCTCCCCGTAGCGCTGACGCAAAAGGTCCAGCACCAGCCGGATGCCTTCGTCGTTCCGCACAACCTTTTCCATTTCCGCCAGCGCCATTCAGCTTCTCCAATCAGGTGGTCCAACCCTTGCCGCACAGGATCGTTTTCGCTTCTATCCGAATCTGCTGCAAGTCGAACACAGTCCACAGGCCAGGGACAGGACCCAGGGATACAGAAAAACAATGCCAGACGAAGCGCCGCACCGCTCACGCATATTCGAACTGCAGAATGACTGGATCGACTTCAACGGCCATCTGAACATGGCTTATTATCCGGTTCTTTTCGACCGTGCATATGAAGAAGTGTCGGAAGGCTTCGGCATGGGCGCCCGATACGCGGCGGAACGGCAACTCACCACCTATACGGCGGAAATCCACCTCTGCTACGTGCGCGAGCTTCATCTCGCGGACAGGGTTCGCGGCACCTATCAGCTTCTCGATCATGACGAGAAGCGTCTTCATTCCTATCAGGAGCTGCGCCACGCCGAAGAAGGATGGCTGGCAGCCACCTGCGAAACGCTCACGCTGCATATCGACATGTCCGGCCCGAAGGTGACCCCGTTCCCTGCCGACGTGCTTGAACGCATTGCGGCAATGCGCGCCCTGCATCAAGACCTGCCCGAGCCTGAACGCGCCGGCCGTTCCATCGCCATTCGCCGCCAGACGCGTTAGGCTCAGGCATGTCCCTGTTCAAGCTGATACAGCGCCTGCCACAGATTTTGCGTACCTGGATCGAGCCGAATGTCAGCGCCTTTCTTGAAGCGCGGCTACCGCTGGTCTGGCTCCTGTCGCTGCTTCTCGGCCTCGCAGTCGCGATTGCCGCCATCGCCTTTCGTGAGCTGATCGGCTTTTTCCAGCTCTTCTGGCTTGGCACGAGATCCGAGCGCGTTTTTACCGCGGCTCTTGCCCTGCCCTGGTACTGGATCATGGCCGGGCCTGTGGTGGGCGGGCTTCTCGTCGGCATCCTGCTTACGCGCCTGGAAGCCCGGCGCACCGGCGCCGTGGCCGACGTGATCGAGGCGCGTGCATTGTCGGGGCGTAAACTTCGGTTTCGTGAAGGCCTGCTGTCTGCCTTCGTCACCGCCCTGTCGCTCGGCTCGGGCGCAAGCGCCGGACGCGAAGGGCCGGTGGTCCATCTGGGCGCGGTTCTGGCGACGGCGATTGCCTGGCGTGCCCATCTTCCGGAATGGTGCCGGCGCACCCTTCTGGGAGCAGGCGTTGCCAGCGCGATCTCCGCTTCGTTCAACGCGCCCATTGCCGGTGTCCTCTTTGCGCATGAAGTCATTCTCGGTCACTACGCCATGCGCTCCTTCGTGCCGATCGTCATCGCCTCGGCTGCGGGTGCGGTTGCATCGCGCCTGTGGTTCGGCAGCGCTGCCGCGTTTCTGGTACCGACACACCAGATCACCTCGTTCTGGGAGTTCCCCGCTTTCGCCCTTCTGGGCGTCACGGCTGCCGTGGTCGCGATCCTGTTCCAGTTCTCGCTTTTCGTTTCGGATTACGCGGCGCGGGGCATCCGCATCCCGCTCTGGACACGACCCGTCGTCGGCGGTCTCATCGTCGGCGGCATCGCCGTGGTGTTCCCGCATGTGCTCGGCGTGGGCTATGAGATAACCGACATGGCGCTGTGGAACCGCCTCCCGCTCATGACCATGCTGGCGCTGATCGTCGTCAAGACGGCAGCGACGTCCATCACGCTTGCAATGCGCTTCGGCGGCGGGATCTTCTCTCCCGCCCTCTTTCTCGGTGCGCTCACGGGCGGCGCGTTCGGCATCATCGCCGCCTCCGCCTTTCCCACCATGGCTTCGAGCGAAGGGCTTTACGCCATCCTCGGCATGGGAGCCGTCGCAGGTGCTGTCCTCGGCGCCCCCATCTCCACCACCGTCATCGTCTTCGAACTGACCGGCGGCTACGAACTCTCCATCGCGCTCCTGCTGACTGTCGCCGTCGCACATGGCATCACCCAGACCATCCACGGCCATTCCTGGTTCCAGTGGCAGCTTGAAATGCGGGGCCTGTTCCTTGTGGAAGGCCCTCACCGGGCTCTCGGCCAGACCATCCGCGTCATGGATTTCATGGAACCGCTGGATGAAGAAGACGAACCCGTCACCTACGACCCGGAAACCGGTGCTCCATCGCTCAGGCCAACCGATACGCTGGAGGCCTCTCTGCGCGCATTCGACAAGGGAGGCCATGACCGCCTGCCGGTGGTCGACCTGAAGGATTCTTCAAAGGTCATCGCCTTTGCGAGCCACGTCCGTGCGCTGCGCTTCTTCAACCGCGCGCTGGTGGACATGAGCGAGGAAGAGCACCGATAAGCGTTATCTTCCAGGAGCTTGGCCGCCCAAAGCAAGGAAGAAGGTTTTGTTAACCATACCGTCACGGCTAAAATCTTTGCACAAGTTTAACCATGTGCCGCGCTTGAAGCGCTCACGCCGCACGTCGACCATCCTTGGTAAACGCATTCGATTCGTAGGTGGCGGAAAGCCCGGTGTTGAACGAGGAAGCCAAAGCCCTGTCAGACGGTCTCGCGCACTCGCACGAGATCACGGATTATGACTTCTGGCGCGCGCTGAAATCCATCGAGGACGAACTCTACTGGCTCGAACGCAACCGCAGGCCGATCCCCATCGACCTGGTCTATGTCCGTGCCATCGTCCGCACCGCGCGCCAGAAGCGCCTCTTCATTGCCTGCGACCCGGCGCCCTTCGACTCATTCTGAGCTTCAGGACAGGTTTTCCTTGAGGAAAGTCACCGTTCTCTGCCAGGCAAGGTCTGCGGCTTCCTTGTCGTATCGCGCCTCCGACGTGTCGTTGTTGAAGGCGTGGTTTACCCCCTCATAGACATGGATGGTGAACGTCTTCCCCGCCCCTTCGAGCGCGGTGCGATAAGCATCGATACCCGCGTTGATCCGCTCATCGAGCCCCGCATAGTGGAGCAGCAGTGGCGCCTCGATCTTCGAGACTTCGCCCGCATCGGCCTGACGCCCGTAATAGGCAACGCCCGCATCGAGCTCGGGATCGTTGACGGCAAGCTCATTCACCAGCCCTCCGCCCCAGCAGAAGCCGATGGCGCCGACATTGCCATTGGTCGCATCATGCCCGGCAAGAAACGCCCGTGTCGCAACCGCGTTGCGCACGGTCTGGCCACCGTCGAGCTGCCCGATCATTTCGCGCGCCCTGTCCTCATCCTCCGGCGTGCCGCCGGACGGCGACAGGAAATCGGGCGCCAGCGCAACAAACCCTTCAAGCGCCATGCGTCGCGCCACATCGCGGATATGCGGGTTGAGACCACGGTTCTCGTGAATGACGATCACGGCCGGCAATTTCCGCTCCACCCCCGCAGGGCGGACGAGATAGCCCATCATCTCCCCGCCGTCGCCGGCATAGGTGATGTCTTCCGCGGTGATGCGCGCGTCGTCTTCGGCGACCATGGCAGCGCGCGCGGAATTCGCTGCGAGCATCGGCACGATGGCTGCGGCCGCGGCGCCGGAACCGGCCAGCTTCGTCAGTCTGCTCATGAAGGCGCGGCGGTCGAGTGTGAGATGCGTGTATTCGTCATAGGCGTCAATCATCGCCTGGGTGATCTTCGGCTGATCCTGCATGAATTCCCTCCCGTTCGCTGGTTGGTTCCCGCCGCTTTGCAAGGTAGGGCCCAGCTGGAAAAGGTCCATTCACAGCCGCGTGAGCGCGCGGCAGTCCTTCCACCTCCGGCGGGGACTTCCTATATTTGGCGCACACAAAAAAGGAGCGATGCCTCATGTGGTCCATCGGAGAACTGTCGAAGCGCGTGGGCGTGAAGGTGCCGACAATCCGGTACTACGAAGAGACGGGTCTGATCGAGCCGCCGGAACGCTCCTCCGGCAACCAGCGTCGCTATGGCAGGCAGGCCATGGAGCGCCTCGCCTTCATCCGTCATGCCCGCGACCTGGGTCTCGGCATCGACGCCATCCGCTCACTCATCGAACTGAGCGGCCACCCCGAAAAGCCGTGCGAGGCGGCCGACAGCATCGCGCGCGAGCATCTCGTAGAAGTGCGCGAACGCATAGCGCGCCTGCAAAGGCTCGAACTCGAACTGCAGCGCATTGTCGATAGCTGCGACAGCGGCGCGGTCTGCGACTGCCACGTTCTGCGGGCACTCGCAGACCATTCGCTGTGCGAAAGCGAGCACTGATCCTCAGAACGGGCAGCTTTGCCGGCTGTCAGCATCTTGGTTCATGGGCCACAAACCGGTACAAATAGAAAACATCCTTGGGCTTTGGCCCCCGAATCACCATATGCAGGTCCGATGTCCGGCTTCCCTGACGATATACCGTTCTTCGATGAGGACGACCCGACCCCGCCTCCCCCGGCAGCGCAGAAACCTTCGGGCATTGCAGCGCGCGCCATGGCCGCGCGCTCGGGCGGTCCCGACACGCGCTATCTCGATGCGCTCAATCCCGAGCAGCGTCTTGCCGTGGAGACGACCGAAGGTCCCGTCCTCGTGCTCGCTGGCGCCGGCACCGGCAAGACACGGGTTCTGACCACCCGCATCGCGCATATTCTGGCCTCCGGCCGCGCCTATCCCTCGCAGATCCTCGCCGTGACCTTCACCAACAAGGCCGCCCGCGAGATGAAGCTGCGCATCGGCACGCTGGTGGGCGAGGCCATCGAGGGCATGCCGTGGCTCGGCACCTTCCACTCAATCGGCGTCAAGATCCTGCGCAAACATGCAGAACTTGCGGGCCTGAAGAGCTCCTTCACCATTCTCGACACCGACGACCAGATCCGCCTCCTGAAGCAGATCATCCAGGCAGAGGGGCTGGACGACAAGCGCTGGCCGCCACGCCAGTTCGCCCAGATGATCGATGGCTGGAAGAACAAGGGGCTCGCCCCGAAGGAGATCCCCGAGGGGGATGCGCGTGCCTTCGCCAATGGCAAGGGCCGCGAGCTTTACACCGCCTATCAGGAGCGCCTGAAGACGCTCAACGCCGTCGATTTCGGCGATCTCCTGTGCCATCCGATCCGCATTCTGCGCGACAATCCGGATGTGCTTGCCGAGTACCACCGCAGGTTCCGCTACATCCTCGTCGACGAGTATCAGGACACCAACACCGCACAATATCTGTGGCTGCGCCTCCTCGCCCAGCGCCCCAAGAGCACCGAACCGGTCAATATCTGCTGCGTCGGCGACGACGACCAGTCCATCTATGGCTGGCGCGGCGCGGAAGTGGACAACATCCTGCGCTTCGAGAAGGATTTTCCAGGCGCCGCCGTCATTAGGCTGGAGCGCAATTACCGCTCCACCGCGCATATTCTGGGCGCCGCCTCCCATCTCATCGCCAACAATGAAGGCCGCCTCGGCAAAACCCTCTTCACCGAGCATTCCGACCCCGACGACCCCAAGGTGAAGGTCCACGCCGCCTGGGATTCGGAAGAGGAAGCCCGCGCCGTCGGCGAGGAGATCGAGGCGCTTCAGGTGAAAGGCCACGCGCTCAACGACATCGCCATCCTCGTGCGCGCCTCCTTCCAGATGCGCGAGTTCGAAGACCGTTTCGTCACGCTGGGGCTCAACTACCGCGTGATCGGCGGCCCGCGCTTCTATGAGCGCATGGAGATCCGCGACGCGCTTGCCTATTTCCGCATCGTCGCGCAGGCGGCGGACGACCTCGCCTTCGAGCGCATCGTCAATGTGCCCAAGCGCGGGCTTGGCGAAGCCAGCGTCCGCCAGATCCACGATGTCTCGCGCATGCGCGAGGCCCCCCTCCTCCAGGCCGCGCGCGATCTCGTCGGCACAGAGGAAATGAAGCCCAAGCCGCGCGCCTCGCTGCGCACGCTTGTCGACAGTATCGAGCGCTGGCAGGGCATGCTCGACCGCACGCCGCACACCGAACTTGCCGAGATCATCCTCGAGGAGTCCGGCTATACGGATATGTGGAAGAACGACCGCTCCGCCGAAGCGCCGGGCCGGCTGGAAAACCTCAAGGAGCTGATCCGCTCCATGGAGGATTATGACAGCCTGCGCGGCTTCCTGGAGCATGTGGCTCTCGTCATGGATGCCGAGCGCGACGAGGAACTCGACGCCGTCAGCCTGATGACGCTGCATTCGGCCAAGGGTCTCGAATTCCCCACCGTGTTCCTGCCCGGCTGGGAGGAAGGCCTCTTCCCACACCAGCGCGCCCTCGATGAGGGCGGCCGCTCCGGCCTCGAGGAAGAGCGGCGGCTTGCCTATGTGGGCCTCACCCGCGCCAAGAAGAACCTGCATCTGTGGTTCGCCTCCAACCGGCGCATTCACGGCCTCTGGCAATCCACCATCCCCTCGCGCTTCCTCGACGAGCTTCCCGAAGCGCATGTGGATGTGGCCGAGGAAAGCAGCAGCTATGGCGGTTATTCCGCCGGTCAGCCCGGCCGGCCCAACCCCTATGGCAAATCCCGCTTCGACGATCAGGCCGCCTTTTCAAACAGCTACGCCACGCCCGGCTGGCAGCGTGCCCAGAAAAACCGGACCGAGGCGACGGCGCGCAACTGGGGCAACCGCTCCGGCCATCAGGTAGAGCGCATCGGCTATGGCGAGGCGGATTCGGGCTATGGCGCCGGACGCGGTTCGGTCAAGGGCCGCGTGATCGAAGGAGAGCTGGTCGCCAAATCGGTCTCCGACACCCCCTCTGCCTTCAAGGTCGGCGACCGGGTGTTCCATCTCAAATTCGGCAATGGCAATATCGCGGCAATCGAGGGCAACAAGCTCACCATCGATTTCGACAAGGCGGGCCAGAAGCGCGTGCTCGACGGCTTTGTCCAGCGGGTTTAGGCCCAGTACGGGAAAAGCAGGGATCGTCTCCCTGCCTGAAACGCCTGACAGCAGTGGTCCGGGCGAAAGTCGCCGACGCTTGGTCAGGCGGCTTCAGGCTTCACATACACAAACTTGCCGTCCGCATTCTTTTCGCGGTTGAGAACGCCCGTACGCGCATGGCGCGAAAGCGGTCCGGAAAACGCATTCGACTTGTAACGCATGCCAAACGCCTCCTGACAGCGGGCGACGATGTCGCCAATGGTCCGCGGCTCATCGAAAAAATCGCTCTCAAGCAGCTCGTTCAAGGCAGAAACGGCGCCCTTTGCGCTATCGGTGGTCGTCTTGCGGCGCCCTGGGCGTGGCGTATTGCGCACGACATGCATCATACCCGGGCCTGCGATAAACTCGTTAATCCCACCTTCGGCGAAACCGCCGGCCTGCCCCTCGCGTTGCCCCAGCACCAGTTCGACCACACGCAGCTGGACAGCCTCCGATTCGAACTTGTTTACCGCCTCGGACAGCTCGGTAAGCTGCTGCTTTAACTTGTCGAAATCCTTGATCATGAATCCGCCCCGGCACCACGAACGCCCACGCTCCACGGGCGAACCGAGCACATATGTCTCCATAAGCATTCCGTGAGTCAAGAGTGCGGCAACGCCGTATAGGCTAAACGCCTACTCTGTGCCGGATATTCCCCTGATTTCGGGCGAACAGATTGTCGGCACGCGTCAAATGCAATCGTAAATTGAGAATACATTGTCAGGAGTCGTCGTCTTCCTGCAGGAATTGACGAACGATCACCGCCTGATTCCGGTCACGGTCCGTAGCGGAGAACAACAGCGTCAGAGGTCCTTTCCTGGCCGCCTCCCTCAATTGTTCGAGCCATTCTTCACGGCCGGCCAGCTCCTCCCGGTATCGCTGACGGAACGTTTCCCAGCGCCCGGGCTCGTGGGCATACAATTTGCGCAGTTCATGGCTGGGGCCGATCTCCGGCATCCACGCGTCAAGTGCTGCGCGTTCCTTGCTGATACCACGCGGCCATAGGCGATCAATCAGGATCCGCCTTCCATCGCGGTCCTCCACCGGGTCATAGATGCGCTTCAGTCGAATATCGGAAATCGCCATGACGTTCCTCCCGGCTAGGGTCATATTAATAGGTCCTGACCCTGGCTTCTCGATGCAATCGATCACACCTCAGGATTGAAGATCAAGGCAATCCTTTCCCAACCATGTCTCAGTAAAGTGCGTATGTGGGGTTGAACCCGTCCCCATAGCCACATGGCAACATACAACCTCAACCCTGAACCTCCCGTCGGCCTCCAGGCGACGGGAGGTTTTCTTCATGACCATCCCTTGCGACAAGATGGGGCTTTGCATACGGTCCGGACTTGCGCGTAATATGAGCTATGAAAACAGAGCACCCCCGGCACACAGCCATCTGGTTCAAACTGGGCGCGGCGACACTGCTCCTGGCCGCATTCACCGGGCTGGCCTTTGCCATGTGGCTGGAAAACGGGGCCGGCATTTTTCTCGCACTCGTCGAGTCCGGGTTGTCCTGGTGCTTTTGACGCCATCTTTCAGCATTTCGTTTCGGGTAAACTTCAATGATGCGATCCATCCTTATCGGCATCCTGGCGGTCATGGCCGTCGGCGTCGGGCTTCTCACCTTCCAGTGGTATCAAAAGCAGAGTTCGGGCGAAGCCTTCGGCGTGCCGTTCGAACTGGTCGATCAGGATGGCAACCCGATCACTGAAGCCGCGTTCAGGGGCGGACCGCGGGTCGTGTTCTTTGGTTTCACCCATTGCCCGGAAGTGTGCCCGACCACCCTCTTCGAGCTCGATGGCTATCTCGAAGAACTCGGTGACGAAGCTGCCGACATCAAACCCTATTTTGTTTCCATTGATCCGGAGCGCGATACGCCCGAGGTCATGAAAACCTACCTGTCCAACTTCTCCGACCGCATCACCGGCATCACTGGTGATCCGGAAAAGGTTGCGGCCATGGCCAAGGGATTTTCCATCTATGTGCGCAAGGTTGAGCTCGAAGATGGCGACTACACGATGGATCACACGGCCTCGATCCTGCTGCTCGACAGCGATGGCGACTTTTTCGGCACGATCGCCTATGAAGAAAACAGTGAAACCGCCATCGCCAAGCTGAAGCGTCTGGCAAACGAAACCTGACACCGGAAATTCATGGGCCAGACACGACTTTTCCTGACGGCGCCGCGCGAGCAGGCCGAATCGATCTTCTCTATTCTCGACGCGCATTTTGAAGATGACGGGCTGCCGATCAGCATATTCGAGCCGGAGGAAGACAGCGGTATCTTCCAGATCTCGATCTACACCGAAGACGACGCCGACAGCCTGGAACAAAGGGTGCTGGAAAGCCTTGCAGATGTTTCGCCCCTTCCCCTGCTAGAGCGCGAGGACGTTCCGGAGATCGACTGGGTCAGTCATTCTCTGGAGGGGCTGCGCCCGGTTCGCGTCGGCCGCTTTCTGGTTCACGGCAGCCATGACCGGCATTTGCAGCGCATCGGCGACATCGCAATAGAAATCGATGCCGGCCTCGCCTTCGGCACGGGCCATCACGGAACGACCGCCGGCTGCCTCAGTGCGCTCGCCCATATCCTCAAAAGCGAGCAGCCGCGCAACGCGCTGGACCTGGGCACCGGCAGTGCCGTGCTGGCCATTGCAATTGCCAGGAGCGCCCGCATTCCTGTTCTGGCGACCGACATCGATCCCGTGGCCACCGAAGTTGCCAGAACGAACGTTCGTCTCAATGGCGTTGCCGGACTGGTCGAGGCACACACGGCGCCCGGTTTTCATCACAGTGTTTTCGCGCGCGAGAAGCCATTTGACCTGATCGTCGCCAACATCCTTGCCCGTCCGCTGATGGCACTCGCGCCGGCGATGGCGCAGCACCTCACCTCTGGTGGCTCACTCGTATTGTCGGGCATTCTGGAGCGCCAGAGACGCGCGGTCGTGGCAGCCTATGGCGGACAGGGTTTCCGCCATGTGCGCACGCAGGCGCGCGAAGGCTGGGTCACCATCCATATGAAGCGCTGACGGAGCGCAGCGCCTGCACCAACAAAAAACCCCGAAAGCAGAGCTTTCGGGGTTTTGACAGGAACGCTGCGTCCAGCGGATCAGAACATGTGCGACACGCTGCGGCTGCGCTTGAGTTCGTCACGGTTGTAGCCGTGCGCGCGCAGGGTTTCGTCGTCCAGCATCAGAAGCGCGCCGTTGACATAGCTCCGGACCTGCTTCTGACGAGCTTCGATCAGCGCGTCGAATGCGCCGCGGAAAAAGCCACGCTTTTGGGCCATCTGATATCTCCTTGAATGTTTGCAACGGAAGTACCGTTGTCCATGGCCCTATAAATAAGCCCGCGAAGCCCGTGCAACCAGCGCCGATTGCGCATGGCTACCATCTGATTTTGCATTGCAGCAAAGCAATTGTGCAGTGCGACATAAACATTCTGTTGTCGGAAAGACGTTCCGCTTCCTGAGACCATGCTATAGGTTCGAGCCGATTTTCAGACGAAGCGGCAAGGTTCCATGTTTCAATCTTTTGACGTTACCGCCGACCCGAGCCAGGGCATCACGCGCGTTGGCCAACTGCGCAGGGCGCTGGCGAAAGCAGGCCTCGACGGCTATCTGGTTCCCCGTGCAGACGAACATCAGGGTGAAGATGTCGCCCCGTCCTCCGAGCGGCTTGCGTGGCTGACGGGCTTCACCGGTTCGGCAGGCGCGGCACTGATCCTCAAAGATCGTGCCATTCTCTTTGTCGACGGCCGCTATACGCTTCAGGCGGCCGAGCAGACCGATCCGTCGACCTTCACCGTTGAAAGCCTGATAGACACGCCGCCGCGCGAATGGATAGCCAGGAACGCACCCACGGGCAGCCGCATCGGTTTTGATCCATGGCTGCACACCGTCGCCGAGCTGCGGGCCCTGCGCGACAGGGCCAGGGCACGCAGCATCGAGCTCGTTCCGGTAGACGACAACATGGTCGACGGCATCTGGGACGACCGCCCCTCCCCGCCACTGGCCCAGGCCCGCATTCAGTCGAAGGACTATGCTGGCGAGCTCGCCACCGCAAAGCTGGAACGCATGGCGAAGGCCCTTCGAGAAGCCGGCGCCGACTGCACCGTCCTCACCGACCCGTCATCGATTGCCTGGGCATTCAACATTCGTGGACAGGATGTGCCGCATACGCCCCTGGCCCTTGGCTTCGCCATTCTCCCCGTGGACGGGCGCCCGCTGCTTTTCCTCGACAGACGCAAGCTCGACCGTGAAACCGAGGCCTATCTGACACAGCTCGCCGATCTAAAGGCGCCATCCATGCTGGAGGCAGAGCTTTCCCGCTGCGCAAAGAGCACCGGTTCAATCGGCCTTGATCCCTCGCTCGCTGCAGAACGTCTGCGGCTGGTTGTGGAAGAAGCCGGCGGAAGCGTCATCGATCTTGACGATCCCGCCCGTCTCCCCCGGGCAATCAAGAACGCAACGGAGCTTGAAGGCGCACGCACCGCCCATCGCCGGGACGGCGTTGCCATGGCCCGTTTTCTCTCATGGCTCGACCGGCAGGAGCCGGGCACGGTCGACGAGATCAGCGCGGTACGAAAGCTGGAGGAAAGCCGGGCCGAGACGGGTCAGAGCCTGCAGATGCCCCTGCGCGACATTTCCTTCGATACGATATCCGGCGCGGGTCCCAATGGTGCGATCATCCATTATCGCGTCACGACGAAGACCAACCGTACCCTTGCCGCAAACGAGCTCTATCTGGTCGATTCCGGCGCACAGTATGAGGATGGAACCACAGACATCACCCGGACGGTCATCATCGGCCGTCCAGGCGAGGAAATGCGCGAGCGCTACACGCGGGTTCTGAAGGGTCTCATCGCGCTCTCCACCATACGCTTTCCCAAAGGCACACGCGGCATGGACCTCGATCCGTTCGCCCGCCACGCCTTATGGCAGGCAGGTCTCGACTATGCGCATGGCACCGGCCACGGTGTCGGTTCCTATCTTGCCGTCCATGAAGGCCCTCAGCGCATCGCCAGAACAGGAACGCAGGTTCTGGAAGCAGGCATGATCCTGTCCAACGAACCTGGCTACTACAAACCCGGCAGCTATGGGATCCGGCTTGAGAACCTGATCGTGGTGGAGCCGGCCTCCGCCATTCCCGGCGGAGAGATCGACATGCACGGTTTCGAAACGCTGACTTTGTGCCCCTTCGACCGCCGCCTGATCGACACCGGGCTGCTGTCACCGCAGGAGCGCGACTGGCTCGACACCTATCATGCCCGCGTGCGGGAAACGCTGGCACCGCTGCTCGACGGTGAAACGCTCGACTGGCTCGAAAAGGCAACGGCCCCGTTGGACTGACGGCGCCTTACTGCCCGGTCAGGTGGCGGAGCAGAATGAGCACCGCTGCCGCGGAGAGAAACATCGGCATCATGCCGCCGGCAACAAGCGAGACGACGACGCCGGTCGCCAGCGCGGCGATTTCGGGTATGCCGCCATTCATCGCCGCCGGCGCCACCAGCGTGGTCAGAACAGCGGCGGGAACGGCGTTCAGCCCGGCCTCGACGCGTGGATGAATGCGCTCGAACCGCGACAGCACCATGTGGCCGCCGATGCGCGTCAGGAAGGTCAGCACCGCGCCAGCAAGTATGATCCAGACCGTCGTGCTCATGAGCTCTCCTCACGCCCGCGCGCGTTCGGTGCCATGACCGCCGCCAGCGCCACACCCGCAATGGCGCCGATGGAAACATGCCAGGGAGAGCCGACCGTGGAATAGGCAAGCATGGAAACCGCCGCGCTCATCAGCACGACCGGTAGCCAGAACGAGCGCTTGCGAAAGCTCATGACGAGGCCAAGGAAATAGATCGGCAGCAGGAAGTCGATGCCAAGCGCATGCGCATCGGGCAATAGATTACCAAACAGCGCACCGAGCCAGCCTTCCACCACCCAGCAGAGATAAAGCGGCAGCGCCGCTCCCATATACCAGCCGAACGTGATCCTGCCATGCGTTTCGCTGCGCCGCTCGGCCTCGGCGAAAACGGGATCGGCCAGAAGAAAGAAACCCAGCAGCCGCTGCACCGGCCCCCAATGGGCAATGCGCCGGCCGGTGGTGGCCGAGTAGAGAACGTGACGGAAGTTGACGGCAAGGATCGACAGCACAATCAGCCACGGCGCAACCTTCTGGCCGAAGAGATCGATCCCCACCATCTGGCTGGCGCCCGCGAATACGGTCGCGCTCATCAACACGGCTTCGAACACGGTCAGACCGTTCTCGACCGCCAGCGCTCCGAACAGGAAGCCGAACGGCAACGCCGCGACCACCACGGGCACGCTGTCGCGCACCCCTTGCGCAAAATCGCGCGGGCGCGCGCTTTCCTTGGCAATGTCGGCAGTCATCATCCCTCCAGAGGTCTGAAATCTAGGTCAACAGGACTGACCAGTCACATGAATTCCGTTGAGCCACGCATCAGCGGCAGTTTACGCCCCCACCCGCTCGAACCAGGCGTCCTCGTCGATAACCTCCACGCCGAGATCCGCGGCCTTCTTGAGCTTTGATCCTGCACCGGGCCCGGCAACCACCAGATCCGTCTTCTTGGACACGGACCCTGCCACCTTCGCCCCCAGCCGTTCGGCCATGGCCTTGGCTTCGTCGCGCGACATGCGCTCCAGCGCGCCGGTGAAAACAATGGTCTTGCCGGCAACGGGCGAATCCATCGCTGGCCGTTCCGCCTCCTGCACATCGATTTCGCCGGCCAGCGCCTCCACCAGTTCGCGGTTGTGTGCCTCGCCAAAGTAGTGTGCCAGCGAATCGATCACCGCATCGCCGATGTCATCCAGCGCGTCCATTTCCTCGCGCGCCTGCGCGTCGCCATTGGCCACCGCCAGCACGGCATCGTGGAACTCCTGCCAGGAGCCATAGGCCCGCGCCAGCGTCTTCGCCGTCTGCTCGCCCACATGGCGAATGCCGAGCGCATAGATGACCCGCTCCAGCGCGATGGAGCGCCGCGCCTCGATGGCGTCGAACAGGTTGGCGGCCGAGGTCGCGCCCCACCCTTCCTTGTCCTTCAGCTTCTTCAGATTGTCGCCATCGCGCCTTGCGAGCGTAAAAATGTCGCCGGGCGCCTTCACCGGCAGATCGGGATCGTTGAAGAAGAACTCGATCTGCTTGTCGCCCAGCCCGTCAATGTCGAAGGCGCGCCGCGACACGAAATGGCGCAGATGCTCGACCCGCTGGAACGGGCAGGCAAATTCGCCTGAACAGCGGCGCACCACGCCCTCCGCGCCCGAGCCGATCCCCTCGCGCACCACCGGCGTCTTCAGTTCGCATGGGCACACGCTCGGAAACTCGAAAGCCTGCGCATCCGCCGGTCGCTTCTCCTCGATCACGCCAAGGATCTGCGGGATCACATCGCCCGCGCGCTGCACCGTCACCGTGTCGCCGATCATTACGCCGAGCCGTTCGATCTCTTCGGCATTGTGCAGCGTTGCATTGGTCACCACCACACCGCCCACCGTGACGGGCTCGAGCCGCGCAACAGGCGTCAGCGCGCCCGTGCGGCCCACCTGAATGTCGATCCCGTTCAGAATGGTCGTCGCCTTCTCGGCCGGAAACTTGTGGGCGATCGCCCAGCGCGGGCTGCGCGACACGAAACCCAGCCGCTGCTGCAGCGCCAGATCGTCCACCTTGTAGACCACGCCGTCGATGTCGTAGGGCAGCGTCGCCCGCCTTTCCTCGATCATGCGGTATTGCGCCAGAAGCGCCTCCGCGCTCTCGCACCGCTTCATCAGATCGTTGACGCGAAAGCCATAGCGCTCCAGCGCCGCCACCATGCCCGTCTGCGTGTCGGACGGCATGTCGGAGACCTCACCCCAGGCATAGGCGAAGAATTTGAGCGGCCGTGCCGCCGTCACGGAGGAATCGAGCTGGCGCAGCGAGCCCGCCGCCGTATTGCGCGGGTTCACATAGGTCTGCTTGCCCGCTTCCTCCTGCCTCTTGTTAAGCGCGAAAAAGTCGGCATGGGTCATGTAGACCTCGCCGCGCACCTCGATCACCTCGGGCGGCTCTCCATCGAGCACATTGGGAATATCCGTCACGGCCCGCGCATTGGCCGTCACGTTCTCGCCTTCCTGCCCGTCTCCCCGGGTCGCAGCCGAAACGAGCCGCCCCTTTTCGTAGCGCAGGGAAAGCGAAAGACCGTCGATCTTCGGCTCGGCCGTCATCGCCACCGGCGCGTCTGCATCGAGTTTCAGATAGCGACGGATGCGCGCCACGAAATCGACCACATCCTCATCGGAAAACGCGTTGTCGAGCGAAAGCATCGGCACCTTGTGCCGCACCTTCTCGAACTTTTCCGAGATGGGAGCGCCCACACGCCGGGAAGGCGAATCCGCCCGCACCAGTTCGGGAAAGCGCTGCTCGATGGCCAGATTGCGCCGCCGCAGCGCATCATACTCCGCATCCGAAATCGTCGGCGCGTCTTCGGCATGATAGCGTTTGTCGTGCCCGGCAATCTCCTGAGCGAGCTTTTCAAGCTCGTCCCTGGCTTGGGCTTCCGTCAAACTGTCAACGGCTTGCTTGGCTTTGGGCATGACAACATATCCGGATGTGAACTGGAGCGCAGTTTAGTCTATCCGCGCGCGGTTTTGGCAGCCGTCTTTTTACGCGGCTCATCCCTGCTGACAAGGCCAGCCAAAAACCCTTGAACAGGAACCGTTCAGGAAACCGCTTCACTGCCCCTGAGCAGGCGTTGGGCGGCAGCACGCGCCTCGTCGGTCACGGTGGCACCCGCCAGCATGCGGGCAATTTCCTCCTGCCTGGCATCGGTGTCCATGACCGAAACCCCGGTGGCGACCCGGTCGGTGCCGCCGCTCTTGGCGATGAGATAGTGTGTACCTGCGCGCGCGGCCACCTGTGGCGCGTGAGTCACCGAAAGCACCTGAATGCGCTCGGCGAGCCGCGCGAGGCGCTGCCCGATGGCATCCGCCACGGCACCGCCGACACCCGTATCGATCTCGTCGAACACCAGCGTTGGCGCTGATCCGCGATCCGCCAGCACCACCTTGAGTGCGAGAAGAAAGCGCGAGAGCTCGCCGCCGGAGGCCACTTTCATCATCGGCCCTGCCCGCGTGCCGGGGTTGGTACGCACCCAGAACTCCACGTGGTCAATGCCTTCCTCGCCGCGGTCGTCGGCTTCCGTGGCAATCTCGACTATGAACTCCGCACGCTCGAGCTTCAGGGCCGGCAGCTCAGCCATCACCGCCCTGCTGAGAGAGGCTGCTGTCTCGCGGCGCAATTGCGACAGCTCCGCCGCCGCAGCGTCATAAGTGCCGACTGCCGCCCTGGCTTCCTGCTCCAGCACTGCCAGCCGCTCTTCGCCAGCGTCCAGCTCATCCAGATCGCCCACCATGCGGGCGCAGAGCTCGGCGAGGTCGTCCACCTGCACATTGTGTTTGCGGGCAACGGCGCGCAGCGCAAAAAGCCGCTCTTCCGTGTCTTCCAGACGCTGCGGATCGAATTCCGTAGCCCGCATCGCCTCATCCACGGCAGATTGAGCGGCATCGAGCGAAAGCAGGGCCGAATCGAGCGGCTCGATGATCCCGTCCAGCAGACCAGGCGCATCCTGCGCCTTGCGCTGCAGCCGGCGCAAAAGGCTCGAAAGCTGCGACACCGGCGAGGCGTTGCCGGACAGCACCTCCTGCGCATCTGAAATATCGCTGGCGATCTTTTCCGCACGCATCATCCCTGCGCGCTCCTCGGCCAGCACCGCCTCTTCATCAGGCCGAGGATCGAGTTTGGAAAGCTCCTCCACCGAGGCTCTCAGAAAATCGGCCTCCCGCGCCGCCGCGTCCACACGCGCCCTGTGCCGCGCCAGGTCCTGCTCGCATTTGCGCAGGTCACGCCATGCAAGCCGCACCCGCGCGACAGCCTCGCCATGCCCGCCGAAAGCATCGAGGAGATCGCGGTGAATACCTGCGTCCACCAGCGCGCGCTCGTCATGCTGCCCGTGGATCTCCACGAGCTGGCGTCCCACCTGCCGCATCAGCGCCACGCTGGAGGGCTGATCGTTGATGAAGACGCGCGTGCGCCCGTCGGCGCTCTGCACACGGCGCAGAATGATGTCGCCCTCATCGTCGATCGCGTTCTCCGCCAGCACCGCGCGAACAGGGTGAGAGCCCGGCAGATCGAACACGGCGATAACCTGCCCCTGATCCGCCCCATGACGCACCAGCGAAGCGTCGCCGCGCCCGCCGAGCGCCAGCGAAAGAGAATCGAGAAGAATGGATTTGCCGGCACCGGTTTCACCGGTCAGCACCGAGAGCCCCCCGGAGAAATCCATGTCGAGGCGTTCAATCAGGACGATATCGCGGATCGACAGGTGAGATAGCATGGTGAGGGTCAGGACCTGTTGATATGGCCGTAATGGTCGGCCTGATTTGTGCGGATACGCGAAGCAAGGCTGCAGGAAGACTTATTGTCTTTCAAGGCCTTGCGACAAAGTAATCCGTGCAAATAAGGCCGATCCGAAGGACGTTCGATAGACCGGCGACCTGCCGCGTCAAACACCTTGACCGGGGGGAAGACCCCGCTCTGCGGGCTTTTCCTTGCATCTCGTGGTCCATCGAACGCCATTGCGACCATATCAACAGGTCCTGACCCTAATGCGTCAGCCGCCCAGTATCGCTGCCCCAGCCTTGGAGATCCACGAACCGGCATTCTCACGCGGTTCCAGTCCGCCAGACTGCAGCAGGGCGTAGGAGTCCTTGTACCAGTCGCTGTCCGGGAAGTTATGCCCCAGAACGGCAGCGGCCGTCTGCGCTTCCGAGACGAGCCCCATGGCGTAATAGGATTCCGTCAGACGTGCCAGCGCTTCCTCGACATGGCGCGTGTTGGGATAGCTCTCGACCACACCGCGGAAACGGCGCACGGCGGCGACATACTCGCGGCGCTCGAGATAATAGCGTCCGATCTGCATTTCCTTGCCTGCGAGCTGGTCGCGGGAGAAGCGGATTTTGGCCTGCGCATCCTCGACATATTCTGAATCGGGCCAGCGCTGCACCACCTCTTCCATCGCTTCCAGCGTACGGCGTGCCTCGCGCTGATCCTGCGTCACGTCGCGAATCTGGCGGAAATAGCTCAGTCCCACGAGATACTGCGCATAGGCCGCATCGTCCGTGGTGGGATAAAGCGCCACATAGCGCTTGCCTCCATTGATCGCTTCATCGTAGTTGCCCTGCCGGTAGTTGGCGAAGGTGTTCATCACCATCGCCTTGCGGGCATACTCTGAATAGGGATGCTGCCTGTCGATGGATTCGAATTTCGCGCTCGCCTCTTTCAGGCGGCCTGCATTCATGTTCGCCAGTGCCTGATTGTAAAGCACGTCAGCCGGATCGGTCTGCTCGACATAGGTCGACAGGTCCAGATCCTTCTCCGCATTGCATGCAGAAAGAAGAAGCGAAACGCCAAGCAGCGAAGCTGTCGTAACGGCAGCTCTGCCTGTTCTGGTCATGCCGGCAACAAAAGTTGAACGCATTTCGCCTCTCGCAAACGGAAACTCGATTTCGGAACGCAGTCATAGAGCATATGACCGCCACGCGGCAACGCTATTGCCCGCCAATCGTACAATTTTGTGGCGCTTGACGAGGAAAGACCGTTCGCAAATGCAGCAAAAAGCGGATTTCAGAGTGTCCAGGGCGCGTAGACCGGCGCACTCACCGCCACCATTTCAGCCCGGCGTCCCTGCTCACGGCGTGTCGTCTCGACAATCTCGTAGGCAGAACGGTCGGTCAGAAGATGACGCAGCGCCGCTGCATTGAGCCGGTGCCCGCCACGATAGGAACGGAAGCAGCCGATGAAGCGTGCGCCGGCAAGAGCCAGATCGCCAACTGCGTCGAGCATCTTGTGGCGGACGAACTCGTCGGAATAGCGCAGGCCTTCCATATTGATGACCTTGTGGTCTTCGCCAATCACGACCGAGTTCTCCAGAGAAGAGCCCAGCGCATAGCCGGCAGCCCACAACCGTTCGACATCCTTGATGAAACCGAACGTGCGTGCGCGCGCAACCTCCTGCCGGAAGTTGGCTGCATTGAGATCGAGGCCGAGCGACTGACGGCCAATGGCCGGCGTGTCGAAGTCGATTTCGACCTCGAAGCGCGTTCCGTCATAAGGGCGGAATTCCGCCCATGAGCCGCCATTGTCGATCCGCACGGGCTTCACGACGCGAATATAGCGCCGCTTGACGGGGAGCGTGGCAATACCCGCCTGCTCGAACGCGTCGACAAAGCCAATGGCGCTGCCGTCGAGAACAGGCACCTCGCTTCCATCGATTTCAATCGCTACATTGTCGATGCCGACAGCCAGAAGGGCAGCCATCAGGTGCTCGACGGTTGCGACGAACTCCCCGCGTGCATCACCAAGGGCAGTACAGAGATCGGTCTGGCAGACCTCGGAAGCGAGCGCGCGAATCACACGGCCGGTGCCGGTCTCGTCGATTCGCTGGAAAACGATACCCGTGTCGGGTTCGGCGGGGGAGAAATGAATGGAGACGGGCTTGCCGCTATGGACACCGATGCCCGAGAGCGAGCAGCGCGCTTTGAGTGTCGTCTGATATTCGAGCAAAATGGTCCCCGTGTGCTCTTCAAGGCCTGCGCTGTTTCAGCGCCGGCGTGTCCAACGTTTCAGGACGACACCCCCAAAATGCGTCCCACACCCCACCTTTAATCGCAACGAAAGATAATGTTGCCGAATACAGACTCCAAATCACGGTTTCTTACTCGATGTTACGGCATAAGAAAAACACGAATGTCGTATAACTTTCTGAATTATTTACGGAATTTTAACAAAAAGGGGGATGCGTCGCATCCCCCCATCGAACACATGTAACAGTTTCTATTGCCCGGAGCATCGGACCTGAAAGTGGAAGCGCTCTAGTTGGCTTGCCGGCGAAGGAACGCGGGAATCTCCAGGTGATCGTCTTCCTGCACATTGCGCGGCTGTGTGGTGAGACGGCCATGCTCATCCAGGCGTCCCTGACGCGGTGCGTAGAGCTGCCCCTCGTTTTCGGGCGTGCGGCGCGGCTGAGGCGTCGCCTGACGCAGCTTCGGCTCACGCGGCTGCTCCACATAGCCCTGCTCGCCGTCGCGGCGGGAAAGGCCGTGCGTAAGCCGCTTGATGAGCCCCATCGGACCGCGATCCTCATGTTCCTGCGTCTTGGCTTCCATCTCGGCCTTCACGACCGGCGGGAAGTCTTCCACACGCGGCATGCGCGGCGCGGAAAACTGCTCTTCCTCAACACGCGTCTGCTGCTGCGGCGGCTGGGACTGAACCTGCTCGGCTGCCGGAGCCGGCCTGGGTGCCGGTGCAGGGGTACGCGGAGCCGGCTGAACCGGCTGGGCACCACGGAAAAGCGAGCTCTGCGGCTGGAAACCGCCATTGGTTGCTGCCGGGCGCGGTGCGGGCGCAGGAGCCGGCGTGGGCTCTGATGCCACACGTTCTGCCTGGCGAATCGCGTCTGCCACGGGATCGGCAGCGACAGGCTGCGGCTTCGCTTCGACGGTGGCTGCCGCCGGGCGCTGGGCTTCGATGGCGCGGGGCTGCTGTACGGGGCGCGTCGCGGTAGCGGGTGCGGAAATTTCCGCCGCGGACTTGTCGATGCCAGTCGCCACCACGGAGACGCGGATAACGCCTTCCAGGTCCTCGTCGAAGGTCGCGCCGAGAATGATGTTCGCGTCCGGGTCCACTTCCTCGCGGATGCGGGTTGCTGCCTCATCCACCTCGAACAGTGTGAGATCACGACCGCCGGTGATCGAGATCAGAAGGCCGCGCGCGCCCTTCATGGAGCTCTCGTCCAGCAGCGGGTTGGCGATTGCCGCCTCGGCAGCAGCCATTGCACGGCCCTCGCCGGAAGCCTCACCCGTGCCCATCATGGCCTTGCCCATCTCGCGCATCACCGAGCGAACGTCGGCGAAGTCGAGGTTGATCAGGCCTTCCTTGACCATCAGGTCGGTGATGCAGGCGACACCCGAATAGAGCACCTGGTCGGCCATCGCGAAAGCGTCGGCGAAGGTGGTCTTGTCATTGGCGATGCGGAAGAGGTTCTGGTTCGGAATGACGATCAGCGTATCGACGCACTTCTGCAGTTCCTCGATGCCGGCTTCCGCCGTCTTCATGCGGCGCTGGCCTTCGAAGTGGAACGGCTTGGTGACGACGCCAACGGTCAGAATGCCCTTTTCGCGGGCAGCGCGCGCCACAACGGGCGCAGCACCCGTGCCGGTGCCGCCGCCCATGCCGGCGGTCACGAAGCACATATGGGTCGAGGACAGGTGATCGACCAGTTCGTCGATGCATTCTTCGGCGGCGGCCTTGCCGACTTCCGGCTGCGAACCGGCACCCAGTCCCTCGGTCACGGCAGCGCCGAGCTGGATCAGGCGCTCGGCCTTGGACTGGGTCAGCGCCTGTGCGTCGGTATTGGCGACGACGAACTCGACGCCCCGCAGGCCCGCATTGATCATGTTGTTGACGGCATTGCCGCCCCCGCCCCCGACACCGAACACGGTGATGCGTGGCTTCAGCTCGGTAATATCCGGCTTCTGCAGATTGATAGTCATTGTCCTCGTCCTTTCCGCCTTTGCCGCCGCCTCGCCGCCGCGGTCGTCATTCGGGGCCGCCCCCGCTAGAAGTTGCTTCTCAGCCACTGGCTGACGCGCTGAAACCGGCCGCCAGTGCCGGTCGCACGGGTGAATATGCCGCTCTTGCCGCTGCGGCCACGGTTTTCGAACTCCGCCACCTGCGGATAAATCAACAGCCCCACGGAAGCGGAGAACGCCGCCCCCTTGGCCGCCTCGGGAAGCCCTGCCACGCCGAGCGGACGCCCGAGCCTGACATTGCGTCCAAAAAGCCGGCGGGTTGCCTCGGGCAGACCGACAAGCTGGCTTGCGCCACCCGTCAGAACCACACGACGCCCCACAAGGCCGCCATAGCCGGAGCGGTTGAGCTTGTCGCGCACCATCTCCAGCGTTTCCTCGATGCGGGCGCGGATGATCCGCGTCATCACCGCGCGCGGCACCTGTATCGGTTGCTCGCCCGGATCAGCCCCCATCGGGTGGATAGAAACGATATCCCGGTCGTCGCTCGAGGAGATCAGCGCCGAACCGTGCATCACCTTCAGCCGCTCCGCGTCCTCAAGCCGCGCCGAGAGGCCACGCACCAGATCCATCGTCACATGGTTGCCGCCGACCGGCAGCGCATCGGCCCACACGAACTTGCCCTCTGCGAAAACGGAGATCGTCGTCGTGCCGCCGCCCATGTCGATGCAGGCCGCACCCATTTGCGCCTCGTCATCCACCAGCGCCGCCAGACCGCTTGCGTAAGGCGTCGCCACCATGCGCTCCACCGAAAGATGCGAGCGGTTGATGCAGAGCTCCAGATTGCGCAGCGGCGCTGCGTCCGCCGTCAGGATGTGCATGTCGACGCCGAGTTCGGAACCGACCATGCCGCGCGGATCGCGGATGCCGCGCTCCGCGTCGAGGCTGAACCCCGTCGCCAGCGAATGCACCACCTCGCGCTCGGTCTCGAGTCCCTGCCGCGCACCGGCCGCAAGAACGCGGTTGATGTCGGACTGGGCGACCTCATGCCCGCCAAGATTGATCGACGCCGAGATGGTCTCACTGCGCAGCCGCCCGGCTGATACGTTGACGATCAGCGAATCCACCGTCAGGCCGGCCATGCGCTCGGCCGCATCCACCGCCAGCCGAATCGCTTCCTCGGCCCGGTCGAGATCGACGATCACGCCCGACTTCATGCCCTGCGACTGCTGATGGCCGATGCCGATGACCTTCACACGGTGCGTGCGATGGCGCAGCGCCCGTCCCTCTTCCGCCGGCATGAGCCTGGCGATGATGCAGCAGACCTTGCTCGAACCGACGTCGAGAACCGTGATGATGCCGGAGCGGCGCGCGGCGCCTTTCTTGGGTTCTGATAACCAGCTCATATCTGCGCCCCGCCTGCAATCCGCGCCTTGTAGCGCTTGCGCATCGTTTCCTGATGCGCCTCGGCCGCCTCTTCCGAAAGGCCGATCGCCATACGGTCGGGAAGCCGCATGTCCACCGAAGTGATGTCGCGCGACAGAAGACCGTTCTTGCGGTCGAGAGCGGCCAGCGTCGCCAGCGTCAGCGCCTCGTTGGTCTCGGGCAGCTTGATCGTCACACCGTTCTTCAGGCGCAGATCCCAGCGCCGTCCGCCGACACGGATATAGGCACGCACCTCGCCCGCAATGGAGGGATGACGCGCCACCTTGGCGATGAATTCGGGTCCGGCCTCACGCGCGCCCGCACCGATCACCATCGGCAGCGCCGTGTAGCGCCCGCCATCGAACGGCGCGATCACGGAGCCGTCCTTTTCGATCAGCGACAGCTCGTTGCCATGCTGCCAGATCGCAAATGCCTTCTTCTCGGTGATGTCCACTTCCAGCGTCGCCGGATAGACCTTGCGCACGGCAACACCCTCGACCCAGGGCAGACCGGCAAGGCGCTGCCGCGCATCTTCGGCATTGAAGCCGACCAGCGCCGTCCAGCCGTTCAGACCGACCTCCTGCAGAACATCGATCTCCGAGGTTTCCTCATTTCCGACCACATGGACCTGTGCGATTGCAAGTCCCGTCCGCGCGGTAACGCTCTGCAGAACCTGCGGCAGATGCCCGCCAGCCAGCGTCCCGTATACCGCCGTCGCACCAAGCAGTACGGCGGTCGCGATCGTCGCGCCGTAGCGCGGCGCCTCGACTTCGCCTGCGTTGACCCTGTGCATGAAACGCGCCGGACGACGCAGCCAGCGCGGCAATACGATATCGCCTCCGCGAAAGCGTCCGCCGCTCCGGCCAGTTCCGGCTTGAGATGACGTCAGCGAGAACACGAGGCGTCCTCCACAATCCAACTCAACAATTCACCAAACCCAATTCCCGCCGCAGCGGCGATCTCGGGCACCAGAGAGGTTGGCGTCATGCCGGGCTGCGTGTTCACCTCCAACCAGACAAGCTCCCCATCATCGGATTTGCGATCGTCGAAACGGAAGTCGGACCGGGACACGCCCCGGCAGCCAATAGCCTTGTGTGCCTTAAGGGCCAGTGTTTCTATTTTTTGGTAAATATTTGGTGAAAGTTTTGCCGGGCATTCGTGTTTTGAGCCGCCGGGAACGTATTTTGAATCATAATCGTAGAAGGCGTGCCCGACCGGAATGATTTCCGCAATGCCAAGCACCCGCTCGCCCATCACCGCGCAGGTGAATTCACGCCCGGCAATGTAGCGCTCCACCATAACACGCTCGCCATACTGCCACTCGGTCGACCCGATGATCTGCGGCGGACTGCTCTGCCCCTCGGTGACAATGACCACACCGAAGCTCGAGCCCTCATTGACCGGCTTCACCACATAGGGCGGCGCCATGGGGTGCTCATTGCCGATCTCGAAGCGATTGACCACCAGCGCGTCAGCGACCGGAATGCCCTCCGCCTTCGCCACCGTTTTGGCAAGCTGTTTGTCCATGGCCAGCGCGGATGCCAGCACGCCGGAATGCGTGTAGGGAATGTCGAGATATTCGAGAATACCCTGGATAGCCCCGTCCTCGCCGAACGGGCCATGCAGCGCATTGAAGGCGACATCCGGGTTGAGTTCGGACAGAACACGCGCCACATCGCGCCCGACATCGACGCGCGTGACGGCATATCCCTCGACCTCGAGAGCATCGGCGCAGGCAGTGCCGGAAGAAAGACTGACCGGCCGCTCAGAGGAGAAACCTCCCATCAGGACGGCGACGTTCTTTCTCTTCATGGTCCGGCTACCCCCTTGTCCGGCCGCCCAGAATTTTGGGCGATAAGCTGCATTGGCCGAGTGAGACCTCCTCGATTAGGAAAGCCCCCGACCCGAACGCCGCGACTCAAATCAGTGATTACTTATGAGCCAAAGAATCAGAGGTTTGATTCCATGGCAAGGGCTTGAGATTCCCGAAGATTCAATTTTCTGAAAATTTTACACTTTGTGAACGCGAACACCCGCGCCGTGCAACTTGACACGGGTCGGGATCACGGGCGCCACAATTGGAAAGGTTCTTTGCATCATGCGAAAGGTTGCATGCGACTTCAGAGCATCTGCCCCAGCAGCGGATCGATCTCGCGCCCCGGCCTGAACTCGCCGATGCGCTTGATCTCCCATTCCAGGCGAATGCCTGAATGTTCGAGCACACGCGCCCGTACCGTCTCACCGAGATATTCGAGATCGTACCCGCTCGCCGTGCCCGTGTTGATCATGAAATTGCAGTGCATGGGCGACATCTGCGCCCCGCCGATGGTAAGCCCGCGGCATCCCGCCTTGTCGACCTCTTTCCAGGCCGATGTCCCGGGCGGGTTCTTGAATGTCGAGCCGCCCGTCTTCTCGCGCACCGGCTGTACGGTCTCGCGATGGTGCTGGACCGCATCCATCTCTTTCTGGATGGTCTCCCGGTCTTCGGGGTATCCCTCCATGAGGGCCGAGATGAAGATCAGATCCTTCGGCACCGAGGAATGGCGGTAGTCGTATCCCATATCGGCGTTCGAGAAGACGTGCAGTTCGCCTTTCCTGTCGAGCGCACGCACCTCAACGACGCGCTCCCTGGTCTCGACGCCATTGGCGCCCGCATTCATGCGCAGTGCACCGCCCAGTCCGCCGGGTATGCCGTGATAGAAGTGAAAACCACCGATGCCCGCCTCCAGCGCTGCCGCCGCAAGGCGCTTGTCGGGGATGGCCGCGCCGGCGCGAATGCGCGTTTCCGAAACCACCTCCGCCTGACCGAACCCCTTGGCCGACAGCCGCACCACGAATCCGCGAATGCCGCCTTCGCGCACAAGCAGGTTCGAGCCGATCCCCACCGTGGTAACCGGAATGTCTTCCGGCACCGCCTTCAGGAAGGCAGCCAGATTCTCTTCGTCTGCCGGCTGAAACAGCGCGTCCGCGGGACCGCCGGCACGAAACCATGTGATCTTGTCCATGCCGGCATCGGGTGTCAGGCGCCCCCGCAGACCCGACAGGCGGTCCCCAAGACGGTCAAGCAGCGCAGCACCGCTCATCCCTTCGCCTCCAGATCATCCGGCAGGGCATATGCCCATTGCGTGATGTTGCCGGCACCCAGATAGACGATGAAGTCCCCCTCCTTCGCCCAGCCCCGCACAATGGGCTCCACCGCTTCCGGTCCCTCGATATGAGCGACGTCGCGGTGGCCCGCCGCACGAACGCGCGAAACCAGCGCCTCGGAAGATACGCCGTCAATCGGGTCTTCGCCCGCCGCATAAACCGGCGCTATCAGCACCTTGTCCGCTTCGTTGAAGCATGCGGCGAAATCATCGTAGAGATCGTGCAGGCGCGAATAGCGGTGCGGCTGTGCGATGGCGAGAATCCGTCCCTTGCAGGCCTCACGCGCGGCTTTGAGAACGGCGCGGATTTCCACCGGATGATGCCCGTAATCGTCAAAAACGCTCACTCCGTTCCAGGTTCCGGTCAGCGTGAAGCGGCGCTTCACGCCACCAAAGCCCGCAAGCCCCGTGCGGATCGCTTCATGGTCGATGCCCAGTTCATGCGCGACGGCAATCGCCGCCGTCGCGTTCGAAACATTGTGTTTTCCGGGCATGGGCAGGCGCAGTCCTTCGAGCGTTTCCGTGCCACCCGTCTTGCGATCGCGAAAGGTCACGTCAAACACGGAAACCGGCCCATCCATGCGATGATTGGCAAAGCGCACATCCGACTGCGGATTCTCGCCATAGGTGACGACGCGGCGGTCTTCGATCCGCCCCACCAGTGCCTGCACTTCGGCATGATCGATGCACATGGCAGCAAAGCCATAAAAAGGTACGTTCTCGACAAACTGACGAAACGCCGCCCGCAACTTGTCGAAATCGCCATAGTGATCGAGATGTTCAGGATCGATATTGGTGATGACGGCAATTTCGGCCGGCAGCTTCAGAAAGCTGCCGTCGCTCTCATCGGCTTCCACCACCATCCAGTCGCCCTCACCCATACGGGCATTGGTTCCATAGGCGTTGATGATGCCCCCATTGATGACCGTCGGATCGAACCCGCCTGCGTCGAACAGCGCCGCCACCATAGAGGTGGTCGTCGTCTTGCCATGCGTGCCGCCAATGGCGACCGCCTGCCGAAACCGCATCAGCTCGGCCAGCATTTCTGCACGGCGCACGATCGGCAGATGCTTCTCACGTGCCGCAACAAGCTCGGGATTGTTCTTCCTGATGGCCGTGGAGACAACGATGACTTCAGCCTCGCCCAGATTCTCCGCCGCATGGCCGACGAAAACCTCGATGCCCTTTTCGCGCAGGCGCACGACGTTGGCATTCTCGGCCTGGTCCGAACCCTGCACCTTGTAGCCAAGCGTATGCAACGCCTCGGCAATGCCGCTCATGCCAATGCCGCCGATGCCGACGAAGTGCACGGTTCCGATCGTCTCCGGCATTTTCATGCGTGGCTTCCTTCTTTCACTGTTTTGGCGGATTGGCCGGAGGCAATAGCCTCAACCACGTCTGCAAGCAACGTCGCCGCATTCGTTTTGCCAACGCCATGCGCGGCCCCGGCCATTTCAGTCAGGCGCCGGGAGTTCTCCATTGCCCCGCCGATCAGACCGGCAAGTCGCTCCGCGTTCAGCGTGGCCTGCGGATGAAGTTCCGCACCGCCGGCCCGCTCCAGTGCCGCGGCATTGGCTGACTGATCGTGATCGAGCGCATGGGGATACGGCACCAGAAAGGCCGGTCGGCCAATGGCTGCGATTTCCGAAACGGTCGACGCGCCTGAACGCGAAATCACCAGATGGCTCCCGGCAATCCGGCGTGCCATGTCATTGAAAAAGGGAGAGACTTCCGCAGGCACACCGAGCTCTTCATAGGCAGCGCGAACATCCGCCTCGTCTTCGGGCCGCGCCTGCTGGGTCACGACAAGCCGCGCGCGCTGTTCCGGCCTGAGCTCTGCGACGGCTGCGGGGATCGCCTCCGAAAAAAACTGCGCACCCTGGCTGCCGCCGAAAACGAGAAGATGGAACGGCTCTCCCGCATCCGGCGCGCGATAGGGCACCGCTGCCGCCTCGATCACCGCCGGACGGACCGGATTTCCCGTGGCAATGATCTTGTCCGCAAAAGGTCCTTCATCAGCCAGAAATCCGCCGGCAATCGCCTGCACACGTGCCGCCAGCGCCTTGTTTGCGCGTCCCATCACCGCGTTCTGCTCGTGTATCAGCGCCGGAACGCCCCGCCGCGTCGCCGCCCACAGAGGCGGCAGGGTGGGATAGCCGCCAAACCCGACCACGGCAGCAGGTTTCAGCCGCTGCAGCAGTGCGGATGCCTGCTTGACACCGCGCCAGATGGTCCAGCCTGCCCTGAGAAGGGCGAACGGGTTCTTCGATCCGAATGTGGCGCTTTCGACGATATGCGTTTCCGCAGCCGGAAAATCGCCTGAAAAGCGCGCCGCCCGTTTGTCGGTTGCCAGATGCACCTGCCAGCCGCGCTCATGAAGCGCATGCGCGAGCGCTTCGGCCGGAAACAGATGCCCGCCGGTCCCGCCGGCGGCAAGAAGTATCGTGCCTTTTGCCATGTCAGCCAGCGACCGCCTCGCGTCCCGATGGCGGCGCATAGGCGACCGGGCGGCGTTTTTCAGGCTTGCGGCGCGTCAGCGCCAGCACAAAGCCCATGGAAATGGCCATGGCGAACAAAGAGGTACCGCCATAGGAGACAAACGGCAGCGTCATGCCCTTGGCGGGCAGAAGACGGACATTCACTCCCATGTTGATGATCGACTGAAAACCGAACAGAATCACGAGACCGCTAACCGCATAGCGCGTGAAATCATCGTCCTCGCGCCGTGCCTTTGCCAGACCGCGCAGGACGACAAACGCAAACAGACCGAGCAGAATAAGGCAAAGGATGATGCCGAACTCCTCACCCGCCACCGCGAACACAAAGTCGGAGTGGCTATCGGGAAGGATACGCTTCACCGTGCCCTCGCCCGGCCCGCGTCCGAACCAGCCGCCACGGGTGATCGCTTCAATGCTCATATCCACCTGATATGTGTCACCCTCGCCGGTCAGAAAGCGGTCGATACGGGAAGCCGCATGCGGAAATATCGTGTAGGCTAGGAAAGCGCCGCCTGCGCCCAGTGTTCCCAGCACAGCGATCCACAGCCAGGGCATACCGGCAATGAAGAACATCGCCCCCCATGTACCGAGCACCAGCATTGTCTGTCCGAGATCGGGCTGCGCGACCAGCAGTGCCATGACCAGACCGAGCAGGAGCATGGCAAACAGATTGCCGGGAATTTCAGGCTGTCTGGCATGTTCGTGGAAAAGCCAGGCGCAGATAACCACAAAAGCCGGCTTCAGATATTCCGAAGGCTGAACCGAAAAGCCGAAGATATGGAGCCAGCGCCGCGAGCCCTTTACCTCCATACCCGCAAAGAGCGTGACCACCATCAGTACAAGCGAGCCGACAAGCATGAGCAGCGCCAGGCGTCGCACGTGGCGCACGTTCAAGAACGACACCGCGATCATCACCACCACCGCGGGCACCATATAGATGGTCTGGCGTACGACGAAGTGAAAGCTCGACAGACCAATGCGCTCCGCCACCGCGGGGCTGGCGGCGAAGGACAGAAGCACGCCCAGTCCCATAAGCATCAGGAAGGCTGCGAGGAACCACCGGTCGATGGTCCACCACCAGTTTGCCACCGGGCTTCGGTCGGTGCGGCTCACCATGTCACTTGCTCCCCATCATCTCGGCGCCGGCGAGCGAACGCACCGCTTCGCGGAAGGCATCGCCACGCACCTCAAAATTTCTGAACTGATCGAAACTCGCACAGGCTGGCGAAAACAGGACAACAGTCTCCGGCGCGGGATCGCCCGCCGCATCGCGCGCCGCATGGTCGACGGCCTTGTCTATGGTACCCGAAATCTCGAACGCCGTCGCCTCCCCGATGGTGGCGGCGAAAGCCGGTGCTGCCTCGCCGATCAGGTAGGTTTTGGCGATGCGTGGAAAAAAACTCTTCAGTGTTTCAATTCCACCATCCTTGGGCAGGCCGCCGGCGATCCAGTATATGCGCTCGAAACTTGCCAGTGCCCGTTCCGCCGCATCGGCATTGGTGGCCTTGGAATCGTTGACGAAGAGAACCCGCCCCCTGCGTGCCACCTGCTCCATGCGGTGGGCAAGTCCCGGGAAGCTGTTGAAGCCGGCCTGGATTTCTGGCGCAGAAAGACCGCAATCGAGACAGGCCGCGAGCGCGGCAAGCGCGTTCTGCGCATTGTGCGCGCCGCGCAGGGAACCGATCCCCTCAAGCGTCGCAAGCTTCTCGGCGACCCCGCCGACCGCCCGCATGAGATCGAAGCCCTCAAGATAGAACCCGTCCGCCAGCGATGACGTCGCCGAAATGCGCACGAGCCTGCGCCCGTCCTTCTCCAGCCGGTCGGCGATGCGCCGGCAATCGGGGTCGTCGACGCCGACAATGGCAAGCCCGCTCTTCGCCACCAGCCGCTCCTTTATGCCGGCGTAGTTCTCGAACGAGCCATGACGGTCCAGGTGATCGGGCGACAGGTTGAGCAGAATCCCGACCGAGGGGTCCAGTGTCGGCGCGAGGTCGATCTGGTAGGAAGAACACTCCACCACATAATGCCGCCCCGCCTCTGGCGGATCGAGCGTCATCACGGCCCGGCCGATATTGCCACCCATCTGCGTGTCACGACCGGCCTGCTCGAGAACATGCGCGATCAGCGCCGTCGTGGTCGATTTGCCGTTCGTTCCCGTGATCGCGACGAAGGGCGCCTCGGGCGCGTGCGCCCGGCGCTCACGTGCAAAAAGCTCCACGTCTCCGATGATCTCGACATCTGCCGCCCGTGCCAGCTCAACGCTCCAATGCGGACGCGGATGCGTCAGCGGCACACCCGGCGAGAGGACGAACGCGTCCTGCGCGCTCCAGTCGATGGCACGCAGGTCGCCGGTCGGCACACCCTCGCCTGCCGCCCGCGCCACACTGTCGGGGTTGTCGTCGAACGCCATCACCCGCGCCCCGCCCGCCACAAGCGCCCGCGCTGTGGCGATGCCCGACCCGCCGAGCCCGAAAAGGGCAATGGTCCTGTCCTTGAAAACCGAAGCCGGGATCATTCGCTCTTCCTAGCGCAGCTTGAGCGTTGAAAGCCCGATCAGGGCGAGCAGCACGGCGATGATCCAGAACCGGATCACCACCTGGCTTTCGGTCCAGCCGAGCTTTTCGAAATGGTGATGGATCGGTGCCATCAGAAACACCCGCTTGCCCGTCATCTTGAACACCGCCACCTGGATGATCACCGACAGAATTTCCACCACGAACAGCCCGCCGATAATGGCGAGCACGATCTCGTGTTTGGTGGCCACGGCCACCGAGCCGATCAGGCCACCCAGCGCCAGTGATCCGGTGTCCCCCATGAAGATCGCCGCCGGCGGCGCGTTGAACCAGAGGAAGCCGAGCCCCGCGCCGATCACCGCCCCCAGGATCACCGCCAGCTCACCCGTACCTGGCACGAAATGAATCTGCAGGTAATTGGCGAAAATGGCATTACCCGAAAGATAGGCGATCACGCCGAACGACGCCGCCGCCACCATCACCGGCACGGTCGCCAGCCCGTCGAGCCCGTCCGTCAAATTCACCGCATTGCCGGCCCCGACGATCACGAAGGCCGCGAACGGGATGAAGAAAATACCCAGATTAAGCAGAAAATCCTTGAAGAACGGAAAGGTCAGCGACGAGGAAAACGGCGCCTGCCCCGCCTGCATGATGGTCCATGCGGCAACCCCCGCGATCAGGAATTCCGCCGAAAGCCGTGCCTTGCCGGAAAAACCCAGATGCGACTGCTTCGTCACCTTGAGATAATCGTCATAGAAGCCGATGGCGCCAAAGCCCACCGTCACCATCAGCACCACCCAGACATAGACGCTGGAAAGGTTCGCCCACAGCGCACAGGAGCCGAGGATGCCCGAGAGCATCATGAGCCCGCCCATGGTGGGCGTTCCCGCCTTCTTGAAATGGGTCTGCGGCCCGTCGGCACGGATCGGCTGGCCCTTGCCCTGCCGAACCCTGAGCGAGGCGATGATCATCGGCCCGAACAGGAACACGATCAGCGCCGAGGTGATCAGCGCGCCGCCGGTGCGGAAGGTGATGTAGCGGAATACGTTGAAGACCGAAACTTCATCGGCCAGTTCAACGAGCATCATGAGCATGGATCAGTCTCCCGTCGCCGCGCCCGGATAGGTGTTGATAAAGGCGTCGACCAGTCTGTTGAAGCCGATGCTCTTCGAAGATTTGATCATCACGGCGTCGCCGGGTTTCACCGCCTTCACCACGAGATCGCGCAAGTCGTCGGTCGCCTCGCGGTGTTCCACCGGCAGCCCCTGCGGCAGCGCCGCCGCCAGCGCCTTCATTTCCCGCCCGGCGAGATAAACGCAGTCCGTCCCCGCCCCGGTCACCAGATCGGCGAGCCCGGCATGCAGCTTCTCCGCGTGGGAGCCGAGTTCGGCCATATCGCCCAGAATGGCGATGCGCCGTCCGCCGTCGCCGAGATCCGCCCGTTTCAGAAGGTCGAACGCCGCCTCCATCGAGGCCGGATTGGCGTTAAAGCTTTCATCGATCAGCGTGAACGTGCCAGCGCCGACCTTTAGCCGATGTCGCGCGCCGCGTCCGGCTTCGGCGCCGAACGAGCCCAGCGCCATGGCCGACTTCCGCACATCGGCCTGCGCCAGATGCACCGCGCCCAGCGTCGCAAGCGCATTCTGAACCATGTGCCGTCCCGGCGCGCCCAGCCGCACTTCCGTCTCCTCGCCGTCGATCTTCACGGCAAAGGTGGAGGATTGCGCCCCGCATTCCGCATGCATCAGCCGGATATCGGCGCGGGTATTCTCGCCAAACCCGGCAATTGTCTTCACGCCGGCCTCTTCAGCAAGTGAGGAAAGAAGCTTCCAGCGCTTGTCGTCACGATTGATCAGGGCTGCCCCGCCCTTCACCACGCCCTCGAAAATTTCGCCCTTGGCGCGGGCAATCTCTTCGATGCTCTTGAAGAAACCCAGATGCGCCGCCGCCACCAGCGTCACCACGGCGATGTGCGGGCGCACCATCTTCACGAGCGGGCGGATTTCGTCCGGGTGGTTCATGCCGATCTCGAAGATCGCGAAGTCGCAGTCGGCCGGCATGCGGGCGAGCGTCAGCGGCACACCCCAGTGATTGTTGAAGGAACGGTCGGCCGCATGGACGCTGCCGCAGGCGGAAAATGCCTGGCGCATCATGTTCTTGGTCGAAGTCTTTCCGACCGATCCCGTCACCGCCACGATCTTGGCACGGCTGCGCAACCGTGCGGCACGACCGAGATCCTCCATGGCCTTCTGCACGTCCGGCACCACGACTTTCGGTACGGAGAGCCGCCCCAGCGCCGGCAGTTTCGCCTCCGAGACCACCAGCACGGATGCGCCTGCCGCCATGGCAGCGGTGGCGAAATCGTGCCCGTCAAACCGCTCGCCCTGAATGGCAAAGAACGCGTCGCCCGGCTGGAGCGTCCGCGTGTCGATGGAAATTCCGGCGATCGCCGCTGCCGGTTGCCCGAGCGGCCTGCCACCCGTCGCCTGCACCAGCGCGTCATGTGTCCACAGCGCGCTCATCCGCCACGCTCCGCGAGTGCGGCCCGCACTTCCTCATGGTCGGAAAAATGATGTTTTTTGCCGGCGATCTCCTGCCCGGTCTCATGCCCCTTGCCGGCAACGATCAGCGTATCGCCTTCCTCGAGCATGGCAACGGCTGAACGGATCGCCTCGTGCCGGTCGCCGATCTCGCGCGCTCCCGGAGCCGCGGCCATGATCGCCGCCCGGATCGCCTCCGGATCCTCCGAGCGCGGGTTGTCATCCGTCACGATCGCCACATCGGCCAGCCGGGATGCGATCTCGCCCATGATCGGGCGCTTGCCCGTATCCCGGTCACCGCCGCAGCCGAACACCACGATCACCCGCCCCGTCGTGAAGGGTCGCACCGATTGCAGCACATTCTCCAGCCCGTCGGGCTTGTGTGCATAGTCCACATAGACCTGCGCACCATTCTTGGCCGTTCCAACAAGCTCCAGCCGGCCCGACGCGCCCCTGAGCGTCTCCAGCGCCGCAAACGCGGTCTCCGCCGCTGTCCCCGTGCTGATCGCCAGACCTGCGGCGACCAGCGCGTTGGCCACCTGGAAATCACCGGCAAGCGGCAGGTCCACCTCGTAGATTACACCGCCGACATCCACCTCGGCCCGCTGGCGGTGCCGCTCGTGCTCGACCCGCTTCAGCGTCAGGAACGCGCCCTTGCGCCCCACCGTGCGTACATCGAGGCTCGCAGCCTGTGCCGCCGCCACCGTTGGGTCCGACCACGGATCGTCGGCAAAGATCACCGCCGGCGCGCCCTTGGGCAAAAGCGTGTCGAACAGGCGCAGCTTCGCCCGATGATACTCCTCCACCGTGGGATGATAATCCATGTGGTCGCGCCCGAGATTGGTAAAGCCCCCGGCGGCAAGCCGCACGCCGTCGAGGCGGCGCTGGTCGAGCCCGTGGCTCGAAGCCTCCATCGAGGCGTGGCTCACGCCCTCTCCCGCCAGTTCATCGAGCAGGCGATGCAGCGCGATCGGATCGGGGGTGGTCAACTCGCCATATTCGTCCCGGCCCGGTGCCACCACACCCGTGGTGCCGATGCTCGCCGCCGGCAGTCCTGCGTGTTCCCAGATCTGGCGCGTGAAAGAGGCAACAGACGTTTTGCCGCTGGTGCCGGTGACCGCGACCATTGTCGCAGGCTGGCGCGGAAAAAGCCGCGCCGCACAGAGCGCAAGGGCACGCCGGGGATCGTCCGTTTCAATGACAGGCACCCCGGGATCGGAAGAAAGGGCACCCGGCGCCGTGATGATGGCGGCTGCCCCCTTGCGCGCAGCGTCAGCGGCAAAAGCGGCTCCATTGGCCTTGACGCCGGCCAGGGCAAAAAACAGGTCTCCTGCCTTCACCTTCCGCGAATCCGCCGAAATCCCCGAGACCTCCGCTTGCGCAGGCAACGATCCCTGTTGAGGAAGAATGTCCGCAAATTCACTGAACTTCATGAGGCCCCGGTACTTTCAGTTCGTTTGTTCCTTCGGCACATGGTCGACCCACTGCACCGACCCACTGCGCCGACTCACTGTTGCGAAATCAGCAAAGCATCACTTTCTTGACCGAATTCAGGCTTGACGCCAAGCAGCGGCGCAGAACGGCGGATGATGTTGCGCACCATCGGCGCGGCATTCAGGCCGGCCGTCGCGCCGATTCCTTCCCGCTCGGGCTTCGGTTCATCGATGAACACCAGCACCACATATTCAGGATCGTCGACCGGGAACCCTGCGATGAACGCGTTGAAACGGACATTGTTGGAGTACCGGCCGTTGACAACCTTCTCCGCCGTGCCGGTCTTGCCGCCGACATAATAACCCTCGACCTCGGCGCGCCGGCCTGATCCCTTCTCGGAATTGAGCCGGAAGAGATAGCGCATCTGTGCACTGGTCTTCGGCGAGATCACCTGTGTTGCGATCTCCGTTGCCTCCGCTTCGGAGCGCGGCAGAAAGGTTGGCGGAATGAGCTTGCCACCGTTCAGCATCGCCGCGGCCGCCACCGCCGTCTGGAGGGGGGTCGTGGCCATGCCATGACCATAGGAGATCGTCACGGAATTGATCTTCTTCCATTCCTTCGGCTCTGTCGGGAGAGCCACCTCGGGCAGTTCCGTCGACATCCGTCCAAGAAGGCCGATCTTTTTCAGAAATTCCCTGTGTCCCTCGATCCCCACCACGTCCGCCATCTTCGCCGTGCCGATATTGGAGGAGTAGATGAAGATTTCGGGCACGCTCAGCACCCGGCGTTTGCCGTGGAAGTCGTTGATCGTGAAACCGCCAATGCGGATCGGCCGCGTTGCATCAAAACTGTCATTGATGCTCACCAGGCCGGAATCGAGCCCCATGGCCGTGGTGAATATCTTGAACGTCGAACCCATTTCGAACACACCGGCCGACATGCGGTTCAGACGATCCTTGTCCAGCGCGTTGACCGGATTGTTCGGGTCATAATCGGGCACGGATGCCATGCCCACCACTTCGCCCGTATTGGCCTTGAGCACCACGGCACCGGCAGCAATTGCCTTGTAGCGGTCGAGCGCCTGCACGAGTTCATCCCGGATGATGTGCTGCACGCGCAGGTCGATCGAAAGCCTGACCGGCTCCAGGTGCCCCTCGACCGCAAGCCCCGTGGCCTGCAGATCCGCCAGCCCCTGATCGTCAACGAATTTCTCGATGCCTGCGATGCCCTTGTTGTCGATGTTCACAAGGCCAAGGATATGCGAGGCGGTCGCCCCGCCGGGATAGAAGCGGCGTTTTTCAGTGCGAAAACCGAGACCCGGCACGCCCAGCGCGAGAATGTCGGCCTGCTGGCGCGGCGAGAGCTGGCGGCGCAGCCACACAAAGCCCGCATCACTGTCGAGCCTTCGATAGGTCTGCTGGTAGTTGAGGTCGGGAAGAACCGTGGAAAGCTTCTCGATGGCCTCGTCGATGTCCACGATACGCCGCGGCTCGGCAAAGAGCGACGCCGTCTTGATGTCGGTCGCAAGAACCTCGCCATTGCGATCCACGAGGTCGGGGCGCGAAGCGGTCACACGCGCTGCCGGCAGGCTCGCCTCCGGCTCGTCCTGCATGGCAAGGTGAACCAGGCGGCCACCGAGCACTGCATAAATGCCGAACATGACGGCCATGGCCATCACGACCCGGTTCTGCGCCCGTCCGCCACGGGCCTTGCCGGCCCCGTCCATCACAATCGTTGCAGCGCCCCGGCGCACGGCCGACGAAGCCATGTCGTCCCTGTATCCGCTTGTGCCCGTCATGGCCGCACCGCCCCGGTTGTCGTCTCGTCAGGTACGCCCCCGGCATCAGCCATGTCGTTGACGAGCCCTTCTATGGTCAAAGTTTTTTCAGGAAGGTCTGAGAACTCGGCGATCCGCGGCGCCTCAACGGGTTCAAGCCCAAGTTCGTCCTTATACGTCTCGGCCAGCCGCTGCAGCCGCGCGGGCTGCGTCAGCAGGCTCCAGTCCGCCTTGAGGATATCGATCGAGTCTTCCTCAAGCTCAACCTGGCGCTCGATCCTGTGCAGTTCGTCATATTTGGCTTCGGCATCGTGCTTGGTCTTGTAGGTGAAAGCCGCCGCTGCCAGCATGACCGTGATCAGCACAATATCGCTCGTGCGAAACATCTTTGCCTCTACCTCTCACCAGCACGCGTCGGCCGCGGAAACCGCGACAGACCGACAATCTCGAAATCAGCCTCCCCGACCGGCGCATCGGTTCGCCTCGCCAGGCGCAGTCGCGCGGAACGCGCCCGCGGGTTCCGCTCCGTCTCCCCGCGCGACGGTGCCACGGGTTTGACCGGCTTCTCGAAAGTCGGAGCCGCGCCATGCACCTCGGGCAGATGGCGCGATCCGCCCTGTCCGCCCGCACGCTCCACCATGAAGCGCTTGACGATCCGGTCTTCAAGCGAGTGGAATGTCACCACCACCAGCCGGCCGCCTGGTTTCAGAACGCGCTCGGCTGCAAAGAGTGCACGCGCCAGTTCGCCAAGCTCGTCATTGACGAAAATGCGCAGCCCCTGGAAAACGCGGGTCGCGGGGTGAATTTTCTCCTGCGGACGCCGGCCGACAATCTTTTCGACCGCACTGGCAAGCTCCAGCGTCGTCTCGAACGGCTTTTCGGCCCTCGCCCGTTCCAGTCCACGCGCGATCCGGCCCGCCTGACGCTCCTCGCCGAGAATGCCAAAGATACGGGCAAGATCACCCGCTTTCATGGTGTTGACCACATCGGCAGCACTCAGCCCCGAGCGCTCCATACGCATATCGAGGGGTCCATCCTTCTGGAATGAGAAACCGCGCACCGCCTGATCGATCTGCATGGAGGAAACGCCGACATCGAGCACCACGCCATCGACCTGACCGTCGACAACCTCGTCGAGCCTGGAAAAGCGGTTTTCCACCAGCCGCAGGCGCCCGCCCCACGTCTTCACCAGCGCCTGACCCGCCTCGATGGCGGTCGGGTCGCGGTCGATGGCCGTGACCGACGCCCCCTCTTCAAGGAGTGCCGTCGTGTAGCCGCCGGCGCCGAACGTGCCGTCAATGAAATGCTGGCCGTCGAGAGGCTGTAGCGCCTCGAGAACTTCGCGCAAAAGAACCGGAATGTGGCGGGCCAGTCCGCCACCGGCCGGGCTTTCGCCGCCGGGGCCCGCCATCATTCCGACTGTCCGGCAGTTCGGCTCGAAGTGGCCGCTTGCCGAAGCTTCAGAAGCCGTTCGCGCACCGCCTGCCCGTGGGCCTTCAGCCGCTCCGGCTCCCATATCTGAAAGAAATGCCCACGGCCAACGAAGGCCACATCCTTCGTGATGCCTGTGTGCTCGCGAATGAAATCCGTCACGGTGATGCGCCCGTCTTGATCGAGTTTCAGGAAGGCGCCGTCGCCATGCACGAAAAAGGACATGTCGTCCGCAGTCTGCAGAAAAGGATCTTCCTGCGCGATCCGCTCCTCGTAGCGGTCGAGTAGATCGAGACCGCCCACATCCATCGCCGGGATGTCGAGCGCGCGAAGCGCATAGAGTTCGGTAAAACCACGCTTTTGAACGACGGAGCGAAAGTGCGCCGGCACCGAGACCCGACCCTTGGAGTCGATCTTGTTTACTGCATTCGACAGAAACCGGTCCATGACGCGTTGCGGCCAAAAGGCCCATGCCCCTCTGCATCTCTTCAGCCGCTTTCAGATGCGGCTCTCCGAACACTTGCCCGCCCCCCTGCAAGGGTGAATCCCAACTGCCACGCCGCCCTGCCAAAGAGGCCGACATGAGAGGAACCCGTACTCCAACTGCAACGAAACGCTGATTTGTTATATGGGGTACCATGGGCCGTTATGGGCGTCAACGGGATTAAGCTTCACAAATGCCGCAATGACAGGCGTTTTGGACATGCATCGGGCCATGGTCATTTATCGTGCATTAAGGCTAACAAAAGGTTAGGAAGGGCGAGGCGCCGCCCGGCCCGCATCCACCCGTCATCACCGCGAGGAGCCCAATGTCCGACAGCCAGAACGCCCGCGCTGCAAGCCTTTCGCACATTCATTCAGGCACGCGCACGAAGGGCGATCCGCTCTCCACGCCCATCGTCATGAGCTCGGTGTTTCATCTGCCAGGCGACCCGGCAGGCGCGCGTCAATACGGCCGTTTCGACAATCCCACCTGGGAAGCGGTGGAGGCAGCACTTGCCCATCTTGAAGATGCCGACGCCATCGCCTTCCCCTCCGGCATGGCCGCGATCTCGTCGGTTTTTCTGGCCCTGCTTTCAGGCGGCGACCGGGTGCTCCTGCCCTCGGATGGCTATTACACGCCCCGCGTCCTGCTGGAAAAGCACCTGACCCGGCTTGGCATAAGCTACGAAACCCGACCGACCGCGTCGTTTCTCGAAGGCGGGTTTGCCGGATACCGCATGGTGCTCGTCGAAACCCCTTCCAACCCGGGGCTTGATGTCTGTGACATCAGGGCGGTGGCAGAGGCCGCCCATGCTGCGGGCGCAATCGTCGTCGCCGACAACACGACCATGACACCCTATGGCCAGCGCCCGCTGGATTTCGACGCCGACATCTTGCTCGCTGCCGACACCAAGGCGCCCAATGGACATTCGGACGTGCTTTTCGGCCACGTCGCAAGCCGCAATGGGGAGATGATCGAAACCATCCGCGAATGGCGCAAACTGGCCGGCGTCATCCCCGGCCCGTTCGAAGCATGGCTGGTCCTGCGCGGCCTCGAAACACTCGAACTGCGCTTCGACCGCATGTGCTCATCCGCCGAAACGATTGCAACGCGCCTTGCAGATCATCCGGCGATCCGCTCGGTGCGCTATCCCGGCCTCAAAGGCGATCCATCGCATTCACTCGCCAAAACACAGATGCTGCGCTTCGGTTCGCTCATCGGATTGACGCTGGGTTCGAAAGAAAAGGCCGAAGCCTTCATCGACACCTGCCCGCTCATCGAGGCGACAACCTCTTTCGGCGGCGTCCACACATCCGCCGAACGGCGCGCGCGATGGGGTGACGATGTGGCGGAAGGGTTCGTTCGTCTCTCGGTCGGATGTGAGCCGACGGAGACACTCTGGTAGGCGATCGACGCTGCATTGAAAACGGCGTAAAACTGTTCGGAATTTTCCGAAAAGGAGCCGGAATCCCTCGAATTCCGGAAAAATCGGCAAATTCGGGAAAAATGTGCCAGCCGGTCTGTAAGCCGGGTTCTGTATGGCCGCGCCGCCCGAAAGCGACGCAACGTGACGGCCATTCCTCTGGGACCGATGTTGCCATCGGCCTCAAGCAACCTACCCGAACGGCTGGACCGGAAAACGCCCTGAGGGTTGCCCCTCGCGCCATTCCTATTCGGTTTTGCTCCCGGTGGGGTTTACCATGCCGTCTTCGTTACCGTCGACGCGGTGGGCTCTTACCCCACCCTTTCACCCTGACCCCGCCAATATTTCGGTTCCCGGCAAGAGCCTGAAAAAGAACCGAAAAACAGGCGGGGCGGTCTGCTTTCTGTGGCACTGTCCCTGGGGTTGCCCCCGCCGGATGTTATCCGGCACCGTTTTTCCGTGGAGCCCGGACTTTCCTCGCAAACAGCCTTTCGGCTCCCGTTCGCGCGACCGTCCGACCGGCTGGCAGGACGTATAAAGGGTTTCGTGCAGCAAAACGCAACTCAAAACAGACACGCTTGCGCACGAAACCCCGCTTTTCCCGGACTTGGAGCATTGGACCGAAAAGTGGAATCCGATTTTCGGATTATTCCGGTGCTCCATCAATCGTTTAGATCGTCCTTTGTGCATCCGGATGGACGCGCGGCGATCTAATGCCCGAGAATGCGCTTCACCTTCGAGCAATAGCGCGAAGAAATCGGGTTCATGCGCTTTGCCCCGTGGCCGGCATTGTATTTGAGTATGGTACCACAGGTCGTGCCACCGCCCAGCTTGTGCGCCTTGGCGAGGTATTTCATGCCGTATTTGATGTTGGTGTCGGGATTGTAGAGGCCCTTGGCTGAGCCGCGATAGCCCATCATGCGCGCCGTTGCGGGCTTGATCTGCATGAGGCCGATTTCACCCGCCGCACCGCGAGCATTCGCACGGTAGTTGCTTTCAACCCGGACAACGGCATTGGCAAGCGAGACCGGAACGCCATAGGCTGAAGCGTATTGAGCAATGATCGTCTGGTAGGAGCCGCCCTTGGCACTCTTGCCGCCCTTGGAGCTCTTGCCGCTGGTGCGCACGGTGGTTTTGACCGTGGTCTTCTTCTTGCTGGACTTCGCTGTGGCCTTCTTTTCCGCCTTGGCCGGCTTCGCCGGCTTTATCGACGCGGTGGTGGTCATGTCCACCTCGCTCGCCTGGGAACCTTTTCCGCCAAGGATGATTGTACGAAGCAGATTGGGAGCGGCTTCACCCTTTTCCGCTTTCTCTGCACTCTTTTTTGCAGAGTGGGCCGCGATCACCTGCCCATAATTGGTCTTTTCTCCAGCATGAGACAAAGACGTTGCAGCGCCGACAGCGATCGCTGCCGCGAGTAAGGTTTTGATTTTCATTTCGACCCGTAAATCTGTGCCGCAGCATCCGTGCGCGGCAGGTTTTGTTTTTCACGAGGCCGGGACCAATACCCCTCGACCTCAACACGGGTCGGTGTTTTGCAGGCGAAGGGGAAACAAAAAAGGCGCTTCAATTCAAATAATATGAATCGATGAAATTTTGCGCCAGTCTTGGGAGTGAGTGATCGTCAGGGAGAAGAATCAATCACAAATTAATTATACAACAATTTGCGCAGAATCTCGCATGTTGTCACATCAGCCAGGCCACTAACCTCTAAAGGCCTGAAATGCCTTTGAAATTCCCTGACAACCGTTTGCGTTTGCCTGTCGTATATACCGGTAATGGCAATCCCGTATCCGTACCGCTGAAGCAGTCTCTGGAGCGCCAGAACGGCCGGTCCGCCGTCGTCAGACCCGAGAACGCGCCCTCCCGGGATGGGCGCAATTGCGACAAAATGGCCAAGGCCTGCCGCCGCCAACCGCTGCCAGGGAAACTTTTCTCCCGGATCGACCTTGCGACCGGGCGCAATGTCGGAATGGGCAAGAACCCGCTTTGCCAGGATTCCGTGACGCCGGCAGATGTCCAGGCCAAGCTCGAGAACGGCCTTGATCTGCGCCTCGGGAAAGTCCGGCAGGTCCTGCGGATGCCCCGCATTCGCGATCTCGATACCGATGGACCAGGAGTTCACATCGTCACGCCCCTGCCATGATCCCCGCCCCGCATGCCAGGCCCGGTCCGCCTCCCGCACCATCTGAACGATGTGCCCGTCTTCATGGACGAGATAGTGGCTGGAAACCTCGCTTTCGGCTGCGCAAAGCCAGTCCTGCGCACTCTCGCCGGTTTCCATGCCGGTATAGTGGAGAATCAGCGCATCAGGCTTCTGACCGTCCCGCCGCTCGCCAAAATTCGGAGAGGGACAAACCTCCGCCCCACCAAAATCCGGCTCGAACATGGCGGCCGCGCAAACGGTCGCACTCACGCACGCACCTGCGCTTTCTCGATGCTCTCATAGGCCGCGTTGATTGCCGCAAGACGGGTATTTGCGATGGCCAGAAACTCTTCCGGAACCCCGCGTGCAATGAGTTTGTCGGGATGGTTCTCGGCAACAAGCCGGCGATACCGGCGCTTGATCTCGTCGAATGGCGCTCCGTGTTCGACACCGAGAACCAGATAAGGGTTGCCGTCACCGGTGATCGCATGGCGAGACAGCATCTGCTCGAAATGGTCGTCACCAATATCGAATATCTCTGCAACGCGTTGCAGAAACTCCGTTTCACGCTCATGGATCACGCCATCTGCCTTGGCGATATGGAACAGCGCATCGAGAATATCTTCAAGCACCATGCAGTTCGGTCCGCCATAGCCGCACAGATTGGCCATCTGGTGCGCATAGGCCTCGAAACCCGCCACATCCTGCTGGGCGAGATTGTAGAGCCGCGAGACATTGGCCTGCTCGTTGCGCGGAACGGAAAAAATTTCGTGAAAGGCCCGGACCTCGTCCTGTGTCACGACACCATCGGCCTTCGCCATCTTGGCCGACAGGGCGATGATGGCGATGGAAAAGGCAACGCGCCGGCGCAGTTGCGGGTCGCCTTCGAATACGGTGCGAATGGCCTCGACCATCGCTGACAGCGCACTGCCGGGCGCGCGCGTGATAAAGTCTGTTATACGATCCCAAAACGTCATGCCGGTTTTGTAACCGCAAACGCCCGGGATTTCGAGGCGCAGTTTGGCGCAAGCAGAGCCGGATGGGATTTTCATCCCATCCGGTTGCTTTCCCTTCAGGCACTCAATACGCGACCTGAATGGATCGACGCCTTACTGGCTGGTCGTGCCCTGATCCTGCATCGGGTCAGCTTCCGGGGCAGCAGCCGGCGGATCCATCGGGGTTGCATCCTGCTGTTCGGGCTCAATGCTCTGGGTGGTCGTGTTGTCGCCTTCACTGCAGGCTGCAAGTCCAAGAAGGGCGAGGCCCGAAACGGTGGCGGCTAGAAACTTTTTCATGTCGACTCTCCATACAAAGCGCATCTTCAAAAGCGCGACACCGCGCGCTCACACCAAAGAAATGCGCGGACGCGTCTGGAGTTTCGTAACGTTGAATGACCGTTCGTAACGATGCGGGATCAAAGGCTGGTGGCGCTGCGTGCCGCCTGATCATATTGCCCGGAAAGGGCGTGCATCACCGCAGCGATGCCGGAAAGCGCTTCCTCGTCGAGCTTGAGGCGCTTGGTGCTGGCAACGAGCAGTGCTTCTCGAACCTCGTGATAGCGCTCGCAGGCGGCAGCCCCTTCTGGTGTGGCCTTCACCGTCTTTTCCTTGCCCCGGCGCCCGGTCTTGACCAGACCGAGCGCGGCCAGCTTCTTGATGGCGTAAGACGCGACGTGAACGTCTTCGATGTTGAACATCATGCACAGTTCCGAAAGCGTCTTCTCCCGGTTCCTGTGATTGACAGCGTGCAGGATCTGCACGGCGGTGGGCTGCAGACCCGGCACACCCGCCGCCGCCATGCAGCGCACCATCCAGCGCTCGAAGGAATGACTCATCACGGTCATCGCAAACTCGATCTCCGACAGCGCCGGCATGGCGCCAGCGGCCAGATGGGCTGCGGAGACGACCGGTCCGACTTTCCTTTCGGCGTTCGACATCATTACCTCGCGAGCATGGTTTGCGGCAGCCAGAGCGCCAGTTGCGGGAACAGGACGATCAGCGCCACGGCGACGATCATCATGAGGAAGAACGGCAGGGTCATGCCGGCAACCTTGAGAATGTTGTGACCGGTAAGCCCCTGAATGACGAACAGATTGAAGCCGACCGGCGGCGTGATCTGACTCATCTCGACCACGAGCACGAGATAGATGCCGAACCAGATGATGTCGAGCCCCGCAGCCTCGACCATGGGTAGAATCACCGATGCGGTGAGCACAACGATGGAAATTCCGTCCAGAAAACAGCCCAGCACGACGAAGAACAGGGTCAGCACCGCCAGAAGCGCATAGGGCGAATAGCCCTGCTCGGCGATGAACTGCGCCAGCGCACGGGGAATGCCCGTATAGCCCATGGCCACCGTCAGAACGGACGCACCGGCAAGGATGAGCACGATCATGCAGGAGGTGCGCGAGGCGTTGCGCAGCGCATCGAAGAAGGTCGAGCGGCTTAACGTGCCGGTGAACCATGAAAGCGCCAGCGAGAGGACCACACCGACAACGGCCGCCTCGGTGGGCGAAGCAAAGCCGCCATAGATCGAACCGATGACACCGATGATGAGCGCCAGGATCGGGAACAGGCGGCGCGTCTGCCAGATGCGCTGGAGATAGGGAATACGCGGATCGGCCTCGGGCATGCGCTTGTGATTGATCATCGACCACACGGCCGTGTAGCCCATGAAGAGTGCCGCCAGCATGATGCCGGGAATGACGCCGGCGATGAAAAGACGGGCGATCGACTGTTCGGTGGCCGCACCGTAGACGATCAGGATGATCGACGGCGGGATGAGCAGGCCGAGCGTGCCGGAACCGGCAAGCGAGCCGATGGCCATACGCTCGTCATAGCCGCGCTTTCTGAGTTCGGGCAGAGACATGCGGCCAATGGTGGCCGTGGTGGCGGCGGACGAGCCGGACACGGCGGCGAAGATGGCGCAGCCCAGAATGTTGACGTGCAGGAGCCGGCCCGGCAGTCGCCGCATCCACGGCGCAAGACCGGCGAACATGTCTTCGGCCAGCCGCGTGCGGAACAGGATCTCCCCCATCCAGATGAACATGGGGAGTGCGGCCAGATCCCACGAATTGATGGAGCCCCACACGGTGGTGGCCATCACCGCACCTGGCGGCACAGGAACCATGAGATAGATGGCCGTAAGACCGGCCACCATGAGCGCCAGAGCGACCCAAAGGCCAGCGGCAAGCAGGACCAGCATCAGCCCGCCAAGCGTGAGGGAAATGGTCAGAAGGTCCATCACACTTCCTCCGCCGCGCCATCTTCGGTGGCGAGATAGGATGGAGACCGGCCCGTGAGCGCGGCGAACAGATCATCCACCAGCGCAATGGCGAAGATGCCGATCCCGAGCGCCATGACCGCCTGCGGTATCCAGAGCGGGATGGCGATGATGCCGTAGGACAATTCGTTGAAGCGGTGACTGTCGAGGGCGAGCTTCGCCGCATAATAGAAAAAGAAGCTGGCCAGCGCCGCGCCGACCAGAAGCACAAACACCTCGGCCACCCGGCGCATGCCCTCGGGCATGGCGGCAAGACCCAGCGTTACGCGAATCTGCGCGCCGCCACGCAGGGAGCCGGCAAGCGCCATGAAAGAGGCTCCGACCAGCAGGAAGCCCGCAATCTCCGCCAACGACGGCACAAGAAAGCCAAAGGGTGGCAGGCCGAAAAGCCCCAGCAGGCTGTCCACCACGCGCCCCATGACCTGGGCGAACACCAGAACTGCGATCACGCAGAGGGCGGCCATGGCCAGCCATTCGGCTGCACCATAAAGCCCGTTCATTAGTTTTCTCATAGTCGTCGTCTCCGCTCCGACGGTCTCATTGTGGTCGCATATGGCGACCGATCTGAAGGCGGCTGGAGAACCGGCCGCCTGCAGCGCCTGTCAAAGCGGTCAGTTTTGGTAGGCTTCGAGGATAGCCTTGCCTTCGTCGCCGGCCTTTTCAGCCCATTCGGCGGACATTTCCGCACCGATGGCGGCAAGCCCTTCCTTCAGCTCGGCGCTGGGCGCAGTCACGGTGATGCCGTTGTCTTTCAGGACCTGGGTCTTTTCCATCGTCTCCTTGACGGAAGCCTCCCAGCCACGCGTCTCGGCTGTGGCCGCTGCCTCAAGCACGGCTGCCTGCTGATCTTCCGGCAGTGCATCGAACGCGGCCTTATTGACGAACACCATGTTGCGCGGCAGCCAGGCCTGCGCGTCGGAGTAATGAGAGAGGAAGTCCCAGACCTTGGAGTTCGCACCGGTGGATGGCGAAGTGATCATGGCCTCGACACGACCGGTGGCGAAGGCGGTCGGCAGGTCCGGCACCTCAACCTGGGTCGGCAGCGAGCCTGCAAGCTGCGCCAGACGCTCGGTGGCGGCATTGTAGGCGCGCATCTTCAGACCCTTGAGGTCGTCGACCGAAGAGACTTCCTTCTGGGTGTAGATGCCCTGCGGCGGCCACGGCACGGAGAAGAGAAGCTGAAGCCCCTGCTCCTGAAGCTTTGCGGCAAGCTGGTCCTTCGACGCGTCATAGAGTTTCTTCGCATCATCATAGCTGGTGGCCAGGAAGGGGATCGAATCCACTTCATAGATCGGGTCTTCGTTGGAAAGACGCGAGCCAAGGATTTCGCCGATCTGCGCAAGCCCCTGTCGCACGGCGTTCTTGATGTCGGGATGCTTGAAGAGCGATCCGTTGGAGTGAACGGTGATTTCAAGCCCGCCATCGGTGGCCGATTTCACATCCTCGGCGAACTGGACGATATTCTGCGTGTGGAAATTGGTGTCGCCATAGGGCACCGGCATGTCCCACCTGGTCTGGGCCGATGCCGACGTAGCAAAGCCGAGCGCAGCTGCGGCCAGAACGAATTTCACGGAATGATGCATGTTCAGATCTCCCATTTTGTGAAGCAACGGAGGTGTTTCCTCACCCTTCTCATTGCAATAAGGACAGCGTGGCACATTCAGATAATATGTCAATAAATTATTGACGTTTTATCCGAGACATGGTTCTCCTTTTGCCAAGGATAATGCGAAGGAAGCGATGATGACAGAAGGCAAATGGGATTTTTGGATCGACCGCGGCGGCACCTTTACCGACGTTATCGGCCGCGCCCCCGATGGCGGGCTCTTTGCCCGCAAGCTGCTTTCTGAAAATCCGGAAGCCTATGCCGATGCCGGCATTCAGGGCATTCGCGATCATCTCGGCGTCAAGGCCGGCGAAGCCATGCCTTCGCACCTGATTGGCGACGTGAAAATGGGCACGACCGTGGCGACCAATGCGCTTCTGGAGCGCAAGGGCGACCGCGTAGCGCTTCTCATCACCAGAGGCTTTCGCGATGCACTGAAGATCGCCTATCAGGCGCGGCCCGACATCTTCGCCAAGGAGATCATTCTTCCCGAACAGCTCTATGAGCGCGTGATCGAGGTGCCGGAGCGCCGCCGTGTCGACGGCACGGTGGAAACGGAACTCGACCTCGACGCCGTGAAGGGCGAGATCGAGGCGGCCAAGGCCGCCGGCATCGATGCGGTCGCCATCGTCTTCATGCATGCGTGGAAATATCCCGAGCATGAGAAAGCGGCGGCAAGCCTTTGCCGCGATTCCGGTTTTTCGCAGGTCTCGGTCAGCCATGAGACCTCACCGCTGATCAAGCTGGTGGGTCGTGGCGACACAACGGTGGTGGACGCCTACCTGTCGCCGATCCTGTCGCGCTATGTAAGCCGCGTGGCGGCGGAACTGGGCGTCAACGAGAACGGCGAAGGCCCGGGCCTCAAATTCATGATGTCGTCGGGCGGCCTGACGGCGGCCGACAAGTTTCAGGGCAAGGACGCGATCCTTTCCGGCCCGGCCGGCGGCGTGGTCGGCATGGTGGAGACGGCGCGGCTTGCCGGCTTCGACAAGGTGATCGGCTTCGACATGGGCGGCACCTCGACGGACGTGGCCCATTATGACGGAGAATATGAACGCGCCTTCGACACGGAAGTGGCGGGCGTGCGCATTCGCGCGCCAATGATGCGCATTCACACCGTGGCCGCCGGTGGCGGTTCGATCCTGCATTATGAGGACAACCGTCTGAAGGCCGGCCCGGATTCGGCCGGCGCAAACCCCGGCCCTGCCTGCTATCGCCGTGGCGGACCGCTGGCCGTGACCGATGCGAATGTGATGCTGGGCAAGCTGCAGCCGGACTTCTTCCCGGCCATTTTCGGACCCGAGCAGAACGAGCCGCTCGATGTGGACGCCGTGCGCGCACGCTTCACCGAGCTTGCCGAAAAGATTGGCGATGGACGCCCGGCGGAAGCCGTGGCGGAAGGCTTCATCACCATTGCGGTCGAAAACATGGCCAATGCGGTGAAGAAGATTTCCGTGCAGCGCGGCTATGACGTGACCGGCTATCTTCTGAACTGTTTTGGCGGCGCGGGCGGCCAGCATGCCTGCCTCGTGGCCGACGCGCTCGGCATGGAAGCGGTGCTGATCCATCCCATGTCGGGCTTGCTTTCAGCTTATGGTATCGGGCTTGCGACCGTGTTCGCCTCGCGCCAGCAGGCGCTTTTGAAGCCCTTTGCGGAAAGCTCTCTGGACGCCATCGACGCGCTTTCGGCATCGCTGCGCGAAGAGGTGCGCGCGGAGCTCGCCGATCAGGGCATCACCGGCGACAAGGTGATCTGGGCGACCAAGCTGGAAATCCGCTACGAGGGCACCGACACGACGCTGCCCATCGCCTTCGACGGCACGCTTGAGACCGCCAGGGCCGCCTTCGAGGCGGCGCACAAGGCGCAGTTCGGCTTCGTCTATGACGACAAGCCGATGGTGGTGGAAGCCGTCAGCGTCGAGGGACTGGACGCCGGCGACGGCCGCCCGGTGGAGCAGGAGCAGGCGACCAGCGACGCCACGCCCGCCCCCGGCGAAACGCGCGCGATCTTCTGCGATGGCGCCTGGCACGATGCCGGCATCTACCGCCGCGAGACGCTATCGCGCGGCGCGAAGGTCAACGGCCCTGCCCTCATCATCGAGGCCAACCAGACGGTTGTCGTGGAGCCCGGCTGGCAGGCCGAAATCACCGCGCTCGACCACATTCTGATGCGCCGCGTGGAAAAGAAGGCCCGCATGGCCGCACTCGGCACCAAGGCCGATCCGGTGATGCTGGAGGTCTTCAACAACCTGTTCATGTCGATCGCCGAACAGATGGGCGTCACGCTGCAGAACACCGCCTATTCGGTGAACATCAAGGAGCGGCTCGACTTCTCCTGCGCGGTCTTCGACCAGAATGGCGCGCTGGTGGCCAACGCCCCGCACATGCCGGTGCATCTGGGCTCCATGGACCGCTCGGTGGAAACCGTCATCCGGCTGAACAAGGGCAATATCCGCCCCGGCGACGTGTTCGCACTGAACGCGCCTTACAATGGCGGCACGCATCTGCCCGACATCACGGTGGTCACGCCCGTGTTTGACGATCACGGCGAGAACATCCTGTTCTACACCGCCTCGCGCGGCCACCATGCCGATGTCGGCGGCACAGCACCCGGCTCCATGACGCCGCTGGCGACCACGGTGGATGAGGAAGGCGTTCTGTTCGACAATTTCCGCCTGGTCGAAGGCGGCAGGTTCCGCGAAGAGGAGCTGCACACGCTTCTCACCGACCACGCCTATCCGGCGCGCAACCCGCACCAGAACATCGCCGATCTGAAAGCGCAGATCGCCGCCAACGAAAAGGGCGTGGCGGAACTGCGCAAGATGATCGACCAGTTCGGTCTGGACGTGGTGCAGGCCTATATGGGCCATGTGCAGGACAATGCGGCGGAAGCCGTACGCCGCGTGCTCGAACGCCTGCCGGATGCGTCGGAATATGAATATCCGACCGACACGGGCCAGGTGATCAAGGTGAAGATCACCGTCGACCGCGAGAAGCGCGAGGCGACCGTCGACTTCACCGGCACGTCGAACGTTCAGAAGAACAATTTCAACGCGCCTGAACCGGTGACCCGCGCGGCCGTGCTCTATGCCTTCCGCGTGATGGTGGAAGGGCAGATCCCGATGAATGCGGGCTGCCTGCGGCCGATCAACATCGTGATCCCGGAAGACTGCATGCTGCGCCCCTCCTATCCGGCGGCGGTCGTGGCCGGCAATGTGGAGACGTCCCAGCACGTCACCAATGCGCTGTTCGGCGCGATGAAGGCCATCGCCAACAGTCAGGGCACGATGAACAATCTGACCTTCGGCAATGAAGAGTATCAGTATTACGAGACCATCTGTTCCGGCTCACCGGCCGGTCGCATGAATGACGGTCGCGGCTTCGACGGTGCGTCGGGCGTTCATGTCCACATGACCAATTCGCGCCTGACGGACCCGGAAATCCTCGAACTGCGCTTCCCGGTTCTGCTCGAGGACTTCCACATCCGCGAAGGCTCCGGCGGCAAGGGCAAGTGGAATGCGGGCGACGGCACGCGCCGCACCATCCGCTTCCTGAAGACCATGGAATGCGCCATTCTCTCCTCCCACCGCAGCGGGCCGCCACGCGGCGTTGAGGGCGGCGGCGATGGCGAAATGGGCAAGACCGAGGTGCGCCGCAAGGACGGTCATGTCGAAACGCTCAAGGGCTGCGACCAGACGGTGATCGAGGCCGGCGAAGCGGTGATCGTGACCACGCCCACCGCCGGCGGGTTCGGCAAGGCGTAGAGCGCTCGGCACTGCGGGCGGGGAATATTCCCCGCCTTTAACAGCCCCGTCACACTCGGTCATTCAGCGTTCACGCGCCTGTCATGGAAGCGCAGTAGCCCCTCAGGGAAAGATTGAGGGGAGAGACCCATGACAGATCTTTCAGCCGGCACCGGCCTTTCCACCCGCCGCCATCTCGGCAAGGCGGTCTATCAGAACAGCGCCACCACGCGCGCCGGCCTTTCCGAACGCCTCTTCGCCCTTCTTTTCTCGGGCCTCGTCTATCCGCAGATATGGGAAGACCCGGACGTGGACATCGCAGCGATGGAACTCGATGAAAGCCATCGCGTCGTCACCATCGCGTCGGGCGGCTGCAATGTGCTGGCCTATCTCACCCGCCAGCCGGCGAAGATCGACGCCGTGGACCTGAACGCCGCGCATGTGGCGCTCAACCGGCTGAAGCTCACCGCCTTCAAGACGCTGCCCGCCCATGGCGACCTGCTGCGCTTCTTCGGCGCAACCAACCAGCGCAGCAACAGCAAGGCCTATCGCCGCTTCATCGCGCCGGCGCTCGACACCCAGTCGCGCCGGCACTGGGAAAGCCGCGGGCCGCTTGGCCGCAGGCGCATCGACGCCTTCACGCGCAATTTCTACCGCAAGGGCCTGCTGGGCTTCTTCATCGCCACCGGCCACACGGTCGCAAAGTTCTATGGCGTGAACCCGGCCGACATCATGAAGTCGCGCTCACTGCGCGATCAGCGCATCTTCTTCGATGAGCAGTTACGTCCGCTGTTCGACCGTGGGCTCGTGCGCTGGGCCACCTCGCGCAAGGCATCGCTTTTTGGTCTCGGCATTCCGCCGGCACAGTATGACTCGCTGATCACGGCGGGTGACGGCACCATGGCGGACGTTCTGTCGAGCCGGCTTGAAAAACTTGCCTGCCATTTTCCGCTGAAGGAAAACTATTTCGCCTGGCAGGCCTTCGCCCGCCATTACCCTGCACAGGGCGAAGCCACCCTGCCCGCCTATCTGGAGCGCAGGAATTTCGACACGATCCGCGCTGCGGCGGACAATGTGACGGTGCACCACGCGAACCTGATGGATGTGCTGGGCAGCAAGCCGGCGCAGAGCGTGGACCGCTATGTGCTGCTCGACGCGCAGGACTGGATGAACGACGATCAGCTCAACGCGCTGTGGGGCGAGATCACCCGCACGGCAGCACCCGACGCGCGCGTCATCTTCCGCACAGCCGCAGCCCCGAGCCTGCTGCCGGGCCGCGTGAACGACGACATTCTGAACCAGTGGCGCTATGAGAAACTCCGCTCGCGCGAGCTCTCGGCCAATGACCGCTCGGCGATCTATGGCGGGTTCCACCTCTATGTGAAAGCGGCCTGAGAATGGCCATGCCGCAGACCGCCGGCCACGCCAGCCTGATGGACGGCGTCTATCGCCGCCAGCGCCATATCTACGACCTGACGCGCAAATATTATCTGCTTGGGCGCGACGGGCTGATCGGCGGGCTGAACGTACCGGAAGGCGGCGCGGTGCTGGAGCTGGGCTGCGGAACGGGGCGCAATCTGGCGCTCGTGTCGGACCATTATCCGAACGCACGTCTCTTCGGCCTCGACATCTCGCAGGAGATGCTTGCCACTGCAAGGCGGCGCATGGAGCGCGAGGGGATCGACGCCCGACTGGCCAAAGCCGATGCATCGTCTTTCGATGCCGAAGCGCTGTTCGGGCAGTCGCATTTCGACCGGGTTTTCATTTCCTATTCTCTGTCGATGATCCCGCCTTGGCGCGAGACCATTGCCGCCGGGCTCGACTGCGTTGCGCCGGGCGGCTCGCTGCACATCGTGGATTTCGGCCAGCAGGAACGGCTACCCGGTTGGTTTCGCGCAGGACTGCGCCGCTGGCTTGCGGCCTTCCACGTGACACCGCGTGATTCACTGTGTGAAGCACTGGAATCGGAATGCGAGAAACGGGGCGCAAGCCTGCGTTTCGACTCGTCTTTTCGCGGTTACGCCGTGCAGGCGATTGTGGAACTACCTGCTGAGCACGCCACCCCGTTGCAGTGACGTTGTGCGTGGTTCGACAAGCTCACCATGAGGGAGGTGGAGCTTCGCGGTGAAGACCGGTTCCACGCCCTTGCTCACCGGTTGTGCAGCCAATCCCATCCCTCATGGTGAGCTTGTCGAACCACGCACCACTCCACCCTACTCCATCTCCCCCGGGATCTTCGCCAGAGCCTCGATCAGCGCCTGCGGCTTGTAACCGAGGCGCGAGGGCGTGAGGCCCATGCGCACCACAACCATGCGCAGCGAGGGAATGACCGTGATGGTCTGGCCATCATGGCCGAGCATCCAGAATGCATCAGCAGGCAGGTCGAAACCCTCGTCAGCAGGAACGCCGCGCGGCGTGTTGGCACGGGGGCCGTGCAACCATACATGACGGCCATATTCACCTCCGGAAGCTTCGGTGGGGGTGCGCATCCACCGCACCCAGCCTTCAGGCAGAATGCGTTTTCCCTTCCAAACGCCATCCTGGAGAAGAAGCTGTCCGAACTTCGCCCAGTCACGCGCTGAGGCGTAGAGATTGGAGGACCCCACATAGGTGCCGCGTGGGTCAGTCTCGAACACTGCGCTATGCATGCCGAGGGGCCCGAACAGGGCCTCATAGGGCCATGCCAGCGCATCCTGCGGCGCGCTGAATGTATCCTGCCAGACGCGAGACAGGAGTACACTGGTCCCGCTCGAATAGTTGAAAACCTCGCCGACCGGAGCTTCAAGCGGCTGATCGGCGGCAAAAGCCGGCATGTCGGTCTCGATATAGAGCATGCGCGTCACATCGCTCACATCGCCATAATCCTCATTAAAATAGAGCCCGCTCTGCATGGCGAGAAGATCGGCAACCGTGATCTTCGAACGCGCGTCATCCGCCCATTCAGGGAACAGATTGTTGTCTTCGACGGATAGCCGCCCGGCCTTAACGCGGGTGCCGATGAGAGCGGCGGTGACGGTCTTGGTCATCGACCAGCCGATCAGAGGCTGGTCATAAAAGGCAACATCCGCTCCGAAGCGTTCGCCGATGATGCGGCCATCCTGCACGACCACAACGGCGCGCATGCCCGGACCAGTCAGCTGTTCATCATCAAGCAGTTCGGCCACCAGGGGATGCTCGTCAACGTCGATCCTTATTCCGTCCGGCCACAAATCCATGCTCCGTGGAGCAGGTTCAAGTCCTTGGAACCGGGTGCCTAGCGCCGCCTTCACATCGCCATCGGGCACTGCAGCGCAGCCGGTCGTGAAGCGATAGACTGCGACCCCGCCCCCGAAGACACCGAAAAGACCGGTATGAACGCTGGGGTTCGACGGATCGACACCCACCCTCATGAGCTTCAAAAGCGGGTGGCCCGGGGCCTGGACGTCACGCTCCAGCACGGTTTGTGGATCGCGCCCGGCAATAAACACATTCGAACAGATGATCTTGGCAGCATAGTTGGAGCCGACACGGATGAGCGCAGGTGGAGCAAAATAGAGCCACAAAGCGCCTCCAATAAGCACCATCATGGCGAGACCGAGAAGCCACTTGAAAAGCTTGAAAACCAGCCGCATTCCAACATCCAATCCTGCATTTCGTATGGCTGCCGGGCTTGCCGTGGTGACTGGGCCGCCATCTTCGCCTATTTCTGTCAGCAACGCTCAATTTCGCTGATTCGCCCCCGGGGGACCTCTGCTCATCATGCGTCGATTGATGATCGCCAGTCTATCCGCCTTGCTCTTTGGCTGCTCCACGGTCGACTATGATTTTTCCGACGTGGCTCCCAAGGTGCAGGCACCAGCTTCAACCAGCCATGGCCTGCGTTTCGCTGACACCGACCCGCATGAGTGGGAGGGCGGCGCGCCCTGGCACTATGCGGTGCATGGTACTGACGTGGCCAAGTATCAGGCTGAAATTGACTGGAAGAAGGTCGCGCGCAACAACATCTCCTTCGCTTTCATCAAGGCGACAGAAGGCGGCGACCGGGTGGACGACTTTTTCGCGCGCAACTGGCGTGAAGCCAAGGCCGCGAATGTTCCACGCGGAGCTTATCACTTCTTCTACTTCTGCCGACCGGCCATCGAACAAGCGCGATGGTTCATCCACAACGTACCGCGCGACGCCTCGGCACTGCCGCCAGTGCTCGACATGGAGTGGAACCCCTTTTCGCCTACCTGCACGATCCGCCCACCGGCTGAGAAGGTGCGCGCAGAGATGCGCGTTTTCCTGGATGCGGTGGAACGGCACTACGGCAAACGCCCCATTATCTACACATCGATCGATTTCTTTGACGACAACGGCCTGAGCAGTTTCAAGGGCTATCCCTTCTGGTTACGCTCGGTGGCCGGACACCCGGACGACAAATACGCGAACCACCCTTGGGTCTTTTGGCAATACACCGGTACCGGTGTCATCCCTGGCATAGAGGGTAAGGCCGACATCAACGTGTTCAACGGCAATGCCAGAGCTTGGAGAAACTGGCTCAAGGCCAATGCCGGCTGACAACGCGAAACGCCAACGGTGGGCGTTTTCAAGGAGAGTAGACATGCGCAGAAAATCCATTTTGCTCGGAGCGCTCTTTGCCTTCGGCCTGGCCGGCAGCGCCCTGGCGCAGCAGTGCGGCGGCGATTTCAACGCCTGGCGAGAAGCCGTGCGTCAAGACGCGGCCGCGGACGGTGTGGGCGAGCATGGGCTCTCCGCGCTGAACGGTGCGAGCATCGACCAGAAAGTTCTGGAGCGCGACCGGGCACAGGGGGTCTTCAACCAGACCTTTGCCGAATTCGCCAACCGCATGATCAACGACTATCGCCTGAAAAATGGCGCGGCCAATCTGCAGAAATATGCAGACATCTTTGCACGCGCCGAAAACGAGTTCGGCGTGCCGGGACCGGTGATCGCCTCCTTCTGGGCGCTGGAGACGGATTTCGGCGCCGTGCAGGGCGACTTCTCGACTCTCAACGCGCTCGCCACGCTGGCGCATGACTGCCGCCGCCCGGAAATCTTCCGCCCGCAGCTCATCGCGCTGCTGCACCTGATCGATCAGGGATGGGTGCCGGCCAATGTGACTGGCGCTTGGGCCGGCGAGATCGGCCAGATGCAGATGCTGCCGTCCGACTATTATACCAAGGGTGTCGATGGCGACGGCGATGGCAAGGTTGACCTCAAGGGCAGCTCTCCCGACGCAATCCTGACGGCCGCGAAGAACCTTCAGTCGCTCGGCTGGAAACCCGGCCAGCCGTGGATGGAAGAGGTGCGCGTGCCGGATCAGATGGCCTGGGAGAAGACCGGCCGCGTGACCAAGTTGCCGCGCTCGGAATGGGCGGCGATGGGCGTGACCTATCGCGATGGAAGCCCGCTGCCGGCGGACGGGATGCCGACGGCTGTCGTGCTGCCGATGGGCCATAAGGGACCGGCCTTCCTTGTCTACGACAATTACGACATCTATCTGGAATGGAACCAGTCGCTTATCTACACGCTGACGGCGGCGCATCTGGCCACACGCCTTGCCGGCGCGCCGCGCTTTGACGTGCGCTCGCCCGAACAGGGCCTCGCGCCCGAGACGATGAAGCAGTTGCAGACCAAGCTTGCCGCGCGCGGCCATGACGTGGGCGAGATCGACGGCATTCTGGGCGCCGGCACCCGCGAAGCGGTGCGCCAGGAACAGCAGCGTCTTGGCCTGCCTGCCGATGGCTGGCCGACGCCGACTCTATTCTCCAATCTCTAGGCTTTTTCTTTAGACGCCCCGGCAGCCTGATCTTCATCGGGTTGCCGGGGTTTTTTTTCCGCCGCCTCAGATGCGAGCGTCGCCTCGGCGGCTTCCATTTCCGCCTTTTCCTCTTTCTTCCGGGCCGCTTTCGCTGCCTTTTCGAGCGCGCGGCGGGCGCGCCATTTGCGCAGGGTCAGACGACCGGCGCGATAGCGGGCGCGCACCCACCAGAGCCCCTCACCCACATTCCCGATCTCATCGGCATAGGCTTCCGACAGCGCTTCGCGATAGGAGGAAAAGCCCTTGGCCGCCACGTCCTCGATGCGGCGCATGACCGACATCCACGCCGGCGAGAAGAGGAGCGAGATGGCCGTGACGGCGATGGCAAGGCGATAGCTGTCCTGCCCGAGCGCGCCCGCCGACAGGCCGGCGGCGGCCAGCACGAAGGAGAACTCGCCGATCTGCGCCATGGAAAGGCCACCGATCAGCGCCGTGTTGCGGTCGTGCCCGGTGGCGCGCAGCAGGAAGACGTTGAGCAGCGTTTTGGCGGCGATGACCAGAAGGGCCGCCCCCAGCACCATCCAGAGATTGTTCCAGATATAGGTCAGGTCGAACAGAAGGCCGATGGACAGGAAGAAGATCACGACGAGGACGCTCTGGATCGGCTCGATGACGGGAATGATGCGGGCACGCAGGTTGGAATTGCCGACCAGAATGCCGGCGACGAACGCGCCATAGGCCGGCGAAAGGCCGAGGAAACCCGAGAGGGCCGCCACGCCGAAGCAGACGCCCAGTGCACCAAGAGCGAGAATTTCCACATTGTCGGCAACCGCATCGGCAAAGGGCACGCGCAGCTTGCCCCGCCGCCCGAGCCACCAAAGAAGCCAACCGAGAAAGCCGACCGCCAGCGCCACTTTTGCAGCGATGGCGACAAGGCTGGTCTCGGCTCCGCCCAGCGCCGACACGATGATGAGCATCGGCACCACGGCAATGTCCTGCGCGATCAGCACGGCGATGGCGATGCGGCCCGCATCGCGGCGCAATTCGTCCATGTCGTCGAGCATCTTCATCGCGACAACGGTGCTGGAAATGCCGATGATGAAACCGAAGATGATGCCTTCGGAAAGGCCTGTTCCGCCCATCCACGCAATGGAAAGGCCAATGGCCAGCGCCACCGAAAGCTGCCCGACAGCCACCAGAACGGCAGGTCTGAGGCTGATGATGAAAGCTCTCAACGACAATTCCATGCCGATGAAGAAGAGCAGCATTAAAACGCCCATCTCGGCAAGCGCGGTGACGCTTTCGGAATTGCCAATGAGACCGAAGCCGGTTGGTCCCATGAGAACGCCAGCCAGAATGAAACCCACCAGAGGTGGCTGTTTCAGGCGCATCAGGCCGAGCCCAAGTGCAATGGCCACCAGGAGGACAAAGGCAACCTCCGTCAATGGAAAGGCATGTGCTTCCGCTTCCAAGGTCAGGTTTCCTTCCCTTTCGCTGTCCGATCAGTCCGCCATGGTTTCAAGGCTGGCAAAACCTTCCGGCGCAGAACCCGCATCGAAAGGTGTTTTCACCTCGACGAACGTATCGGGGTAAAACCCGTTGAAGCGGGTTCTTAGCGACAGGGAATAGGCGCCAATATGGCCGATCTCGATCCAGTCGCCCGTATCCACTGTTTCCGGCAACCAGAAAGGCCGTGAGAGGATGTCCACGGAATCGCAGGTCGCCCCGCAAACCTTGAACGGAACCAGCTTTTCAGGATCGCCATTGCGATTGCGGATCGCGGGATCGGGAATGAAACGGGCCGGCAGGGTGATCTTTCCGGTCCAGGAATCCGAAAGCGAGGCCCAGATCCCGTCATTGATGTAGAGCCGGCGGCCCTTGCGAAGGAGAACGCGCACGATCAGCGAAAAGGCGCGCGCGACGATGACGCGGCCGGGCTCCGCCACGAGCGGCATATCGTCAAAGCCCCACTCCACGATATCGGCCCGAAGCCGCGCCATGATTTCGTCAAGGCTCGGCATCTCGGGTTTCTTGCGGTTTGGATCGTGGCCATACTCCGCCGGGAAACCGCCGCCCACGTCGAGCGCGGCAAGCTCGACGCCTGCCCTGCCCCGCACCCAGTCTGCCGAGGCGAGCGCGCGCTCATAGGTGTCCGGATCCTGGATCTGCGAGCCGACATGGAAACACAGGCCGAGCTTATAGCCGTGCCGGTCCAGACGGCGCAGAAGCTCGACCGCCTGCGCCGGCCCGGCGCCGAATTTCTTCGACAGTTCATAGGCGGCATGGCCCTTGGTCTGAATGCGCACGAAAACGGTCAGCGAACCGGGGTCGATATCGAGCGCCCGAACCACGCGGATCAGTTTGGTCACCTCATCTTCGTGATCGACCACGATGACCCGGATGCCATATTCCTCCAGTGCCAGGCGGATATCCGACTGCGCCTTGACCGGATGCATGTAGAGCATTTCGGCGTTGGGCGCGACGGAGCGAACCGCGGCGAACTCTGCCGGGGACGCCACATCGAAAGCTTCAACGCCAGCCTCCGCCAGCGTTTTCAGCACAAGCTTCTCGCCATTGGTTTTCACGGCATAGGCGGTCTTGCCGGGAAACTGGCCCATGAAATCGCGTGCATCGGCTTTCAGCACCTCAGGCCGGAAGCAGTAGACCGGATCATCGGGACGAAGCTTGAGGGCAGCGTCTCGGGCGGTCTCAAAAATCTGCATGGGCAGCTCCTGGTTCGGATGAACGCAAAGGACGGAAGGGAAGCGTAGTGGATTTGTCGTTCATGTAAACGCTCCGCTCGGACGTTCGCCGCTGAAAATGCGGCCGGCAGGTTTCGGGTGGGCGCCCTCCTCCCCATAACCTAATGCACAGGATGCACGAACGATCCCGAATTGAGAGACCACAATGACCGCGCAAGCGCCCGCCCAGACAACCGCGCCTCAAATGTCTGCCCGGAACTGGGCGCTTCTCCTGCTTCTTGGCGCGGTGTGGGGCGGCTCCTACTTCTTCGCCCGTATCGCGGTGAGCGAAATGCCGCCACTCATGCTGGTCATGTTTCGCGTGTCGATTGCCGCGCTAGTCCTGCAGGTATTCCTTGCCGTTCGCGGACCGTCGTTTCGCATTGCATTGCCGCTCGCCGGCAGCTTCTTCGTGCTCGCCCTCCTCAACAACGTCATTCCCTTTTCGCTGATCTTCATGGGGCAGACCGAGGTGGGTGCGGGGCTCGCTTCGGTTCTGAATGCGACGACGCCGTTCTGGACCGCGATCCTGGCCAACATGCTCACCGCAGATGAAAAGCTTACCCCGGTGAAGCTGACCGGCATCGCATTCGGCATTGCAGGAACGGGCGTGATGATCGGCCCCGGCCTCCTCAACGGACTGGGCGGCCCTCTCTGGGCGAAGCTCGCCCTGATCGGCGGCGCCGTCTCCTATGGCCTCGCCTTCATCTACGGGCGTCGCTTTCGCGGCGTTCCCCCAACCCTCGTCGCCACGGGGCAGCTCACCGCCTCCACCGTCATCATGATTCCGCTGGTGCTCACGCTCTACGGCCCCGGAAACCTGTTCAGCTTTTCCGGCAACATCTGGGCTGCGGTCATCGGGCTTGCCGTTCTGTCAACGGCGTTTGCCTATCTGATCTATTTCCGGGTGCTGGCAAGTGCGGGCGCTACCAATGCATCGCTCGTCACCTTCCTCAATCCCGTAAGCGCCATCCTGCTGGGAAGTCTTGTTCTGGGCGAACGACTCACGCCCTTCGAGATTACGGGAATGGTGCTGATCGCCACCGGATTGATCATCATCGACGGGCGGCTTCTTGCGCGCATCCGTTAACACAAAGTGAATCGGACCAGCTGCCCAGTGATTTCACCAATGATTTCAAATGAACGCGGCGACGGACGGTTGTTTTTTTCACAAACCTACCGCAGCGCAGCATAAAATCCGCTTGCCGGACGGCACCTCATCCATAGAATCCGGCGGGTAAATAAGCAGAGGAGGCTTTGCCATGGGACTGACACGGCCTGTGAATGCACTGATCATTTGCGCGGCATTCGTGTTCATCGGCGCCCTGGTGATGGGCGTTTTGCCGTAAACGCATGACCGGAGCAGCCACCTCAAAGGCAGCGGATCCGGAATTTGTTAATACGATACGAGAAAGGGCCGGTCGATCCGGCCCTTTATTTCATGCGGCGGCAGGTTGTTCCAGGCCCTTGCTGGGACGCGGACGAATGCCGATCATGTGGCAGACCGCATAGACGAGATCGGCCCGATTCATCGTGTAGAAGTGGAAATCATCGATCCCGCGTTCCATGAGATCGAGCACCTGCTCGGCAGCGACGGCCGAAGCCACAAGCGCATGAATCTGCGGCTCGTCTTCCAGCCCCTCGAAACGTTCGGCCAGCCAGCCGGGAACACTGGCGCCACACCGCCCGGCGAAATTGGCAACCTGTGTGAAATTGTGCACCGGCAGGATGCCCGGCACGATGGGAATGTAGATGCCCGCGCGCCGCGCACGCTCGACATAGCGCTCATAGTGATCGTTGTCGAAGAAGAACTGGGTGATGGCGCGCGTCGCCCCGTTGTCGACCTTGCGTTTGAGCATGTCTATATCGGTGGCGAAGTCCGGGCTTTCAGGATGCTTCTCGGGATAGGCCGATACCGAAATGTCGAAATCGCCCTGACGCTTCATCGCCCCCACCAACTCAGCGCCATTGGCGTAGCCGTCGGGATGCGGGCGGTATGCTGCTCCGACGCCGGCGCTCGGATCGCCGCGCAGCGCCACGAAGCGCTTTACGCCCATATCGACAAACTCACCCACCACCTGGTCGACATCCTCACGCGAAGCATCGACACAGGTCATGTGTGCGGCCGGCGTAAGGCTGGTCTCGTCGAGAATGCGCCTGACCGTGCGGGCCGTGCGCTCACGCGTCGAGCCACCCGCGCCGTAGGTGACGGAGACAAAGGACGGGGTCAGGGGTTCCAGACGCTGTACCGTCTCCCAGAGCCGGGCCTCCATCGCATCCGTCTTCGGCGGAAAGAACTCGAACGACACACGGAGCTTGCCGGCCACATCGGGCTGGCGGGAAAAACGCTGTTGCGGCATCAAGCCGTCTCCTTTTGGGCAAATGACGGCACTATACCGTCGGCAATCTGCATGCGCCGGTCACGGGCGAGCCAGAGCTTGACCGTCAGGCCCTCTCCAGCCTCGCCCCGTGGCGCAAATTCCAGTGTTTCGGTAAGGTCTAGCTCGGCCTCTTCAAGCCACTCGGCAATCTGGCTGTCGGCCAGCCCGAGCCGCATATGGGCATGTTCCTCTCTAAGGAACTCGTGCTCATGGGGCGCGAAATCGACAATCACAAGACGCCCACCCGGTCGGAGCAGCCGGGCGGCCTCTCGAATGGCCACAGCCGGTCTGTCGATGTAATGCAGCACCTGGTGGATGGTCACCAGATCATGCGCATCGCGCTCAAGTTGTGGGGCGGAAATGTCGCCAAGGCGCACCTGCGCGTTGGCAATGCCGGCCCGGTCGAGATTTGCCCGCGCCACCGCAAGCATCTCGCGCGAGAGATCGATGCCAACCCCGCGCTGATAGAGCGGCGCAAAGAGTTCCAGCATACGGCCCGTGCCGGTGCCGAGATCGACCATGGACTGGAACGGCCGCGCGCCGATGAGTTTCAAAAGCTCTTCCTCCACGGCCTTGTCGGGCACGTGGAGCGAGCGAATCTGATCCCAGCTCGCCGCATTCTGCGAAAAATACTCCGCCGCCCTCTCCTCACGGCGGCGCTTGATGGCACCGAGACGCTCCAGATCGCGCTCGATGACGGCATCCGCCAGGTCGAGCCGGCCAACGACACCATCGACGAATTCACGCGCCGCATCGGCATCCGACAGGCGGAAATAGGCCCAGGACCCTTCCTGATAGCGGACGATGAGCTGCGCCTCGAGCAGCAGCTTCAGATGACGGGAAACGCGCGGCTGCGACTGGCCGAGAATCTCTGTCAGGTCGGTCACGGTCAGATCGCCCTGCGACAGAAGCGCAAGGATACGCAGGCGACTGGTTTCAGCCGCCGCCTTCAACGTGTCGACCATCTGGTCGAGATGGATTGCCGGACGCATGAGCATGCGCTTCTCCCAATACATATAAAGATATGTTTATATCGTTTGAGCTTGCTTGGCAAGGCCGTGCAGTTCACACTGCACAGCGTGCGGCAATGCGGGCCGCGCACAGGAAGAAGAGAGTTTTCAGGGACATGAAGCGGGCATCAACCGGGCGGCGCAAAGCGGTCGACAAGGCGCTGACGCTGCTGATTCCCTGGGCGCCGATGGCGGATACCGAGGCGATCCGCGACAAGGTGGACGACCGCAAGCTGCGCACGCTGCCTCCTGCCATCGCCGTGTGGCTGGCAACCGTGACGCATGTGCGCCATGAGCACACGGATTACGACGCGATGCTGGAAGACGGTTACGACCGGGATGCGGCGCGGCATTTCGTGGTGGACGACATCAATGCCGTCCTGACGCGCTGGCGCGCCACGCGCCTGCTCGATCCGGCGGAAGAAGACGGCATGGAAGCCCGGCAGGACTGAACCTGCCGGCGGGCAGCCATGCCCTGCATCACATCATGCGCAGGAGCGCGCCGCCGATGGAGTAGCCGGCGCCGAAGGCGCAGAGCAGCCCATGCTCGCCAGTCTTCATGTCACGGTGCGTTTCCTCTAGCGCGACGATCGCGCCGGCGGCTGCCGTGTTGCCCAAACGGTCGAGCACGGTGGGCGCACGGTCCTGCCCCACCTCGCCACCGAAGGCGAGCTTGAGGATCATGGCGTTCATGCGGGCATTCGCCTGATGCAGCCAGAAGCGGCGCATCGTGTGCGGCGTGTGCCCGTGTTCGGCGAGAAAGTCGACAATGAACTTGTGACCGGCGATGGTCACATCCTTAAAAACCTTGTTGCCGTTTTGCTTGATGAGATTGCCTTCCATGGCGAGGTAGGACGGATCGTCCTGCGCCAGGCGGCTCATGAAACCGAAATTGGTGCGGATGTTGTTGGAAAACTGGGTCCAGCTGCGCGTGTCGACGATCTCGAAGCGGCCGGGACGCTCTTCGCTGGCGCCCAGCGCCTCGATGAGGACGGCCACGGAGGCGTCACCGAAGATGAAGTGGGTCTGCCGGTCGCGGAAATTCAGATGCGCGGTGATGAGCTCCGGCGTGACGACGAGAACACGGCGATGCGCGCCGGAGCGCACAAGGTTGGTGGCCACATGAAGGCCGGCGAGCGCGGAGGAGCAGCCAAGCCCCATGTCGAAGCCTGCACCGCTGGTGCCGAGCGCCTTCTGGATTTCGATCGCGATAGCCGGATAGGGCCGCTGATGATGTGCGGAAGCACAGATGACGAGATCGACATCGCGCGCCTCGACACCGGCATGGGCGAGCGCCTTTCTGGCTGCGGCAGCGCCGAACTCGGCCATGACGGAAAGCTCGTCGTCGGCCCGGGCGGGAATGTTGGGCGCCATGCGGGCGGGATCGAGAATGCCGTCACGCTCATAGACATGACGCTGCCTGATGCCAGATGCATTTTCGATGAACTCCGCATCGGATTTCGCCAGCGGCGGCAACCCCCTCGCCCCGCGCTTAGGGTTTTCCGCATCGACCCACGCGTTGAAGCTGTCGACCAGCTCTTCATTGGAAATGGATGCCTCGGGGATTTCCACGCCGATCCCGCCAACGCAGACCCGCGTCATGGCGTTGGAGTGATGCGGTGCGAAATCTGAAGCCTTTGGCTCGCCGGTGCGCAACATGGTCCGTGCCTGTGTTTGCCTTTTGGGGCGGATTTACGCTGAAACGTCATGGTGTCAAGGAAACACGCTTGCCGACGTTCACGTCCCGATACTGAATGAAACACCCAAACAGAAACTAAATGTCAAAAAGATGAAGGGGCCGAAGCCCCTTCTCACAATATTCTACCGGCAAGGTCCGGCCTGTCTACCGCGTCAGTCGCTTGTAGGTCACCCGCTTCGGATTGACGCTGTCGGGGCCGAGGCGGCGGATCTTGTCCTGCTCGTAGTCCTCGAAGTTTCCTTCGAACCATTCCACATGGCTGTCGCCCTCGAAGGCGAGAATGTGCGTGGCCAGGCGGTCGAGAAACATGCGGTCATGCGAGATGATAACGGCGCAGCCGGCGAAGTTTTCCAGCGCGTCTTCGAGAGCCGCCAGCGTCTCGGTGTCGAGGTCGTTGGTCGGTTCGTCGAGCAGGAGCACATTGCCGCCTTCCTTGAGCAGCTTGGCCATGTGAACGCGGTTGCGCTGACCGCCGGAGAGCGATCCGACCTTCTGCTGCTGGTCGCCGCCCTTGAAGTTGAAGGACGAGCAATAGGCGCGACTGTTCACCTCGTGGGCGCCGAGCTTGATGATGTCGTTGCCGCCGGAAATCTCTTCCCAGACCGTCTTGTCGGGGTTAAGCGAATCGCGGCTCTGGTCGACATAGCCGAGCTTGACGGTTTCACCGACACGGATTTCGCCGGCATCGGGCTTTTCCTGACCCGTGATCATGCGGAACAGCGTGGTCTTGCCCGCGCCGTTGGCGCCGATCACGCCAACAATGCCGCCGGGCGGCAGCTTGAAGTCAAGACCGTCGATCAGGAGGCGGTCGCCATAGCCCTTGGAAAGGCCTTCGGCCTCGATGACCACATTGCCGAGCCGCTCACCGGCCGGAATGATGATCTGCGCATCGCCGGGTCGCCGGTCGGCGGCCGACTGAACCAGTTCGTCATAGGCGCGGATACGGGCCTTCGACTTGGCCTGGCGGGCCTTGGGGCTGGCCGCCATCCACTCGCGCTCGCGCGCAAGTGCCTTCTGGCGTGAAGCCTCTTCGCGACCTTCCTGCGCCATGCGCTTGGCCTTGGCTTCCAGATAGGCGGTGTAGTTGCCTTCATAGGGAATGCCGCGACCGCGGTCGAGCTCGAGAATCCAGCCCGTGACGTTGTCGAGGAAGTAGCGGTCGTGGGTGATGATCATCACGGCGCCGGGATATTCGCGCAGATGCTTTTCAAGCCACGCCGTCGTTTCGGCGTCGAGGTGGTTGGTCGGTTCGTCGAGAAGAAGCAGGTCGGGCTGGCGCAGCAAAAGCTGGCACAGCGCAACGCGGCGCTTTTCACCACCCGACAGATGGTCGATGGAGGCATCGCCCGGCGGGCAGCGCAGCGCCTCCATGGCCATTTCCACCTGACTTTCCAGATCCCAGAGGTTCTGGCTGTCGATCTGATCCTGAAGCTGGGAAGCCTCCTCCGCCGTCTCGTCGGAATAGTTCATCATCAGCTCGTTGTAGCGGTCGAGGATCGCCTTCTTGGCGGCGACGCCCTCCATCACATTGCCCATCACGTCAAGGGCCGGATCGAGCTGTGGCTCCTGGGGAAGGTACCCGCAGGTCGCGCCGTCGGCGAGCCATGCCTCGCCCGTAAATTCCTTGTCGAGGCCGGCCATGATCCTGAGCACGGTCGATTTACCCGCGCCGTTGGGGCCGAGAATGCCGATCTTGGCATCCGGATAGAAGGACAGGTGAACGTTCTCCAGAACCTTCTTGGAGCCATAGGCCTTGCTGAGGCCGGACATGTGGTAGATGAATTGGCGTGCCATGTGGCTCGTCGCGCTCCGTCTCACTCGAATTGGGGGGAACCTGTTGCGCAGCGTATGTAGGCCAAACGAAGCGGCGGGGCAATCCGCAGCACGGAGGGAAGATGGGCTTCGATGCTGAAACCCGGCTCGCAACGCCAGCCGGCTCTGATCTGCGCCTTTTCACGCGCCGGGCGAGGAGAAAGGTGCGCGCTGCGGTTCAGATCAATCATGGTGTTGCAGAGCATGCGGCCCGCTATGCCGGTTTTGCGGATTTTCTGTCTGAAAACGGTTTCGATGTCTATGCGCATGACCATCGCGGCCATGGAGCGACCACGGCGCCGGGGGCTCCGCTCGGCCATATCGGCCCAAAGGCGACCGCCGGAACGCTTCTGAAGGACGTGGAAGCCGTCCACAGACACATTGCTCAGGAGCATGCCGGCCTCCCGATCATCATTTTCGGCCACTCCATGGGCGCCATGATCGCGCTCAACTACGCGCTGCGCAACGGACACCGCCTTGCAGGCGCGGCGATCTGGAATGCGCCGCTGGCAACGCGGACGGAGGCGCTGGCCGGCAAGGCCGTGCTCGCATGGGAGCGTTTCCGCCTGGGTTCCGACGTGCCCTCGCGGCTCTTGCCGAAACTCACCTTCGCCGCCTGGGCGCGTGCCTTTCCCGACCGGCGTACCGATGCCGACTGGCTGTCGCGGGATGAAAGCGAAGTTGACAAATACATCGCAGACCCCCTCTCCGGCTGGGAGGCGTCCATCGGCCTCTGGACCGCGCTCTTCGATCTCAGCCTGAAGGCAGCCGACAGTGCGGCACTGGAGGCCGCCCGCAAGACATTGCCCTTCATGCTTGTCGGTGGCAGCGAGGACCCCTCCACCAAAGGAGGAAAGATCGTGCGCAAGCTCGAAAGCCGACTGCGAGAGAATGGCTTTTCGAATCTGGAAACAACGATCTACGACGGTTTCCGACACGAATCTCTCAATGAACTCGGCCGGGAAAAGGCGATGGAGGACTTTGCCCGCTGGGCCGGAAAATTCATCAATTAATGCCAAAATAATGCGCTCTGCGCATCTGGAAGCAGACCCAGCCGTTTGCTACCTCAAAACGGCATGAATTTTGGAGGGCTGCCGGCGATCATGAACAACCCACCCCTGAAGGGCGTTCGCGTCATTGAACTGGCGCGCATTCTGGCCGGCCCCTGGGCGGGCCAGGTTCTGGCCGATCTGGGCGCCGATGTCATCAAGGTCGAAAACCCCAATGGCGGCGACGACACCCGCAAATGGGGTCCGCCCTTCGTGGAAGGTGCCGATGGCGAGAACCTTTCGGCCGCCTATTACCATTCGTGCAACCGGGGCAAGCGCTCGATCGCGCTCGACTTCTCGAAGCCGGAAGAAGCCGAGAAGCTGAAAAAGCTGATCGCCACCGCCGACGTTCTGATCGAGAACTTCAAGCTGGGTGGTCTCAAAAAATACGGGCTCGACTATGAGAGCCTGAAAGCCATCAACCCGCGCCTCGTCTATTGCTCCATCACCGGCTTTGGTCAGACCGGCCCCTATGCGCCGCGCGCGGGCTACGACTTCATCATTCAGGGCATGTCGGGCCTGATGTCCATCACCGGCGCACCGGGCGGCGAGCCGCAGAAGGTGGGCGTGGCGGTGAGCGACATCTTCACCGGGCTTTATTCAGTGATCGCCATTCAGGCCGCACTTCGCCACGCGGAGGCGACCGGTCAGGGCCAGCACATCGACATGGCGCTGCTCGACAGCCAGGTGGCCGTGCTCGCCAATCAGAACATGAACTACCTCATCTCCGGCAACAGCCCGGTGCAGATGGGCAATGCCCATATGAACATCGCGCCCTATGAGGTGCTGCCGGTGAAGGACGGGCACATCATCCTCGCCGTGGGCAATGACGGCCAGTTCCAGCGCTTCTGCAAGATCGTCGGCCTTGACGATCTGCCGGCAGACGAACGTTTTGCCACCAACCCGGCGCGCGTGGCCAACCGCGCAGCGCTGCGTGAGCGCATCGTCGCCACACTGGCGGGTTGGGAAAAGGGGGAGCTTCTGGGCAAGTTCGACGCCAATGCGGTGCCGGCAAGCCCGATCAACACGATTGAGGAAATGTTTAATGATCCGCAGGTGAAGGCACGCGGCATGCAGCTTTCGCTCGGTGACGGGCACGGCACGGCACTGCCTTCGGTGCGCGCGCCCATAAACCTTTCACAGACACCGCTCGCCTATGAGCGGCCAAGCCCCCGGCTTGGCGAACACACGGCAGAGATCCTGTGCGAAATCGGAGAAGACAGCGAATGAAGACCGGCGGCCAGCTTATCGTCGACAGCCTTGAAGCCAATGGCGTCGACCGCATTTTCAGCGTGCCGGGCGAAAGCTACCTGGCGGTGCTCGACGCGCTTCACGATTCAAAGATCCGCAACATTGTCTGCCGCCAGGAAGGCGGCGCGGCGATGATGGCGGACTGCCACGGACGGCTGACCGGCCAGCCCGGCATCTGCTTCGTCACGCGCGGCCCCGGCGCGACCAACGCATCGCCCGGCGTACACATCGCCATGCAGGATTCCACGCCGATGATCCTGTTCATCGGGCAGGTTGCGAGCCATGCCCGCGAACGCGAGGCGTTTCAGGAAGTGGATTACCGAGCCTTTTTCGGCCCCATCGCCAAATGGGCGACCGAGATCGACGATGCGGCGCGGATTCCCGAAATCCTGACGCGCGCCTTTTCGGTCGCGACCTCCGGCCGCCCCGGTCCGGTGGTGATTTCGCTTCCCGAGGACATGCTGACCAGCCTTGTGGATGCGCCCGCAGCACTGGCCTCCACACCGGTCGAAACGCGACCGGGCGCAGCCGAAATGGAAGAGCTTGCCGCTCTCCTGAAGAACGCCAAACGGCCCTTCGTCATTCTTGGCGGTTCGCGCTGGAACGAGAAGGCCGTGGCCGATTTCCAGAAGGCGGCGGAAGCATGGTCCCTGCCCGTTGGCTGCTCGTTCCGCCGGCAGATGCTGTTCGATCACCTGCATCCCTCCTATGCCGGCGATGTGGGCATCGGCCCCAATCCGAAGCTCGCGGCCGCGGTCAAGGATGCCGATCTGGTGCTGCTCGTCGGCGGCCGGTTCAGCGAGATGCCGTCATCCGACTACACGCTCATGAAGAGCCCCTATCCCGACCAGAAGCTGGTGCATGTGCACGCCGACGCCAATGAACTTGGCCGCGTCTATCGCCCCACGCTTGCCATCAACGCATCGTCGGCAGCCTTCGCCGAGGCGTTTGCCGGGCTCGCGCCCAGTGACACGCCATGGGCAGAAGAGACCGCGCGCCTGCATCAGGCCTATCTCGACTGGTCGACCCCGCCAAAGACCGGCCCCGGCGCCGTGCAGATGGGTCCGATTATGGAGTATCTGGAAAGCGTTCTGCCGGAAGATGCGATCTTCACCAATGGCGCCGGCAATTACGCCACCTGGGTGCATCGTTTCCACCGTTTCCGTCGTTTCGCCACGCAGGGCGCACCGACCTCGGGCTCGATGGGCTATGGCACGCCGGCAGCCGTGGCCGCCAAGGCGCTCTTCCCCGAGCGGCCCGTGCTGGCATTTGCCGGCGATGGCTGCTTCATGATGAACGGCCAGGAATTCGCCACCGCCGTGCAGGAGAACCTGCCGATCATCGTGGTGGTGGTGAACAACGGCATTTTCGGCACGATCCGCATGCATCAGGAGCGCGAATATCCCGGCCGCGTTTCCGGCACCTCGATCAACAACCCCGATTTCGCAGCGCTTGCCCGCGCCTATGGCGGACATGGCGAGACGGTGGAAAAGACCGAGGACTTTGCAGCAGCCTTCGAGCGCGCGCAGGCAAGCGGGAAAGCGGCGCTGATCGAAATCCGGCTCGACCCGGAAGCCATCACGCCGGCAAAGACGCTGACGGATATTCGCGAGAAGCGCTGAGGTCTATTGAATGCCGGGCGTGAGCCTGCGGCACTGACAGCGCGTGCCGTCTCCCCCGCCCTTCGACAAGCTCAGGATGAGGGAGAAGGCAGATTGACCGTGCTATCGCTGATTAGGTGAGATCGGAAGCGGAGTTCTGCGCTATTCGGGAAGCGAGCCGGGAGCTTGAACCGCCTATTCGAGGCGGTCGCAACTGCAGCTCACGCACCAACACAGCCCTCATCCTGAGCTTGTCGAAGGGCGGGGGCGGCATGGCGCGTGCAGCGTAAAATCAATAAGAGCAGGCGCTTGCCCCTCATCCCCCTGCCGGGACCTTCTCCCCGCTTGCGGGGAGAAGGAGTGCGTCATTAGGCGGCGTCGAAATCGAGGACCAGTTTCTTCGCCGTGGGGCGGGTCTGGCAGGCGAGTGTGAAGCCGGCTTCCACTTCCCAGGGTTCGAGCGAGAAGTTCACGGCCATCTCCGATTGTCCCTCCACAACGCGGCAGCGGCAGGTACAGCACATGCCGCCGGCGCAGGAGTAAGGCAGCTCAATGCCGGCCTTGTGGGCAGCGTCGAGCACGGTGCCATCGGCATCCTGCATGGAGAAGCTGCGGCGCACCCCATCAACAACGACCTCAATGGCAACACCATCCTGAACCGCTTCGCGTGCGGCCTTCGATGCCTTGCGGGGCGCCGGCGCCTCGCCGGAGGGCGTGAAGCGCTCGAAACGGATGCGGTCACGCTCGACACCCATGGTCTCCAGTGCGCCGGAAACCGCGTCGATCATCTCGCCGGGGCCGCACAGGAACACGCCATCCATGGCGGCGGGCTCGATGAGACCGCCGGAGGCGAGCTCGCCAACGCGCCCGGCATCGATGCGGCCATTCAGGAGCTCCACATCCTGCGTTTCGCGCGACAGGAGATGGATCAGCGTGAAGCGGCCCATATAGCGGTCCTTGAGATCGTTCAGCTCCTCAAGGAACATGATCGTCTCGGTGGAGCGGTTGCCATAGACCAGCGTGATGGTGCTCCCGGGCTCGTGGGAGAGAACCGTGCGGGCGATGGAGAGCATCGGCGTGATGCCGGAGCCGGCGGCAAACAGAAGGTAGTCGTGGCGCTCACCCTTCAGCGCGGTGAAGCGGCCCTGCGGCGGCATCACGCGGATCGTGTCACCCACCGACAGGACGTCGTTGACGAAGGTGGAGAAGCGGCCATCGGCCACTTTCTTCACGCCGACGCGGAGATACGGATCGCCGGGCGCGGAACAGATGGAGTAGGACCGGCGCGCCTCCGTGCCGTCAATATCGGTGGCGAGCGTCAGATACTGGCCGGGCGTGAAGGCAAAAGCCTCGGCCTGATCGGCCGGGATCTCAAAGGCGATCGCCACGGCTTCGGGGGTCTGGCGCTCGATGGAGGCCACTTTCAGATCGTGAAAACGCGGGGCCATGGTCACCTCGGTCTGGGGTCGGTCAGATACATTTGAAATAGTCGAAAGGCTCGTGGCAGGTCTGGCAGCGGTAAAGCGCCTTGCAGGCCGTGGAGCCGAACTCGGAAATGCGCGCGGTCTCGAGCGAGCCGCAGCGCGGGCACGCCACCTCCGTCTCGCCGAACAGGGCGCGGATGGAATTGGACGCATTCGCCGGTGGCGCAATGCCATAGGCGCGCAGTTTTTCACGCCCCTCTGCCGTGATCCAGTCCGTCGTCCATGCGGGCGAAATGACCCGTTCGATGCGCGGTTCGAAACCTGCCTCGCGCAGCGCCGTCTCCACCGCGAGCTCGATGGCGAGCACCGCCGGGCAGCCCGTATAGGTGGGCGTGACGCGGGCGACGGCGACGTCACCCTCCATCTCGACACCGCGCAGGATGCCGAGGTCGGCAATGGTGACGGCGGGGATTTCCGGATCGACCACGGCGGCAGCGGCGCGATAGGCGCGCTCTTCCTTCTCCCCGCGCGCGGGGAGAAGGTAGCCCGAAGGGTCGGATGAGGGGCTTTGCACAGCATCCGAGAGGCAGGCTCGCCCCTCATCCCCTTGCCGGGACCCGCCGGGGCCGAGCCGCTGGTCTCGGCCCGTCCTTTGGACCCCCGCGCGCGGGGAGAAGCAGGCTGTCACGACCTTATCCGACCTCGCGCTCACCAGGTCATCCCCGGATAGGTGCGCTGCATGTATTGCAGCTCGGCGAGGAGGAAACCCAGCGCCTCGCCGTGACGACCCTGACGGCCACCGGTCTGGCCATAGGGCGTTTCCACCCATTCAAGGCCAGCTTCGGCAAAGACCGGGCCGACAATGGCATCAAAAGCCGACCGCAGGGTGGACGGGTCGGGCGCGATGCCGGCCTCTGCCATGGCACGGGTGACTTCGTCGCTCTCGAACAGTTCGTCCACATAGGGCGCGAGCGACTCGACCGCCGCCTTCATGCGGCGGGTGCTTTCTTCCGTGCCATCGCCAAGGCGCACCACCCATTCGCCGGCATGGCGGATGTGATAGGCGACTTCCTTCTCGGCCTTGGCGGCGATGCCGGCCAGACGCTCGTCGGTCGACGTCATCATGGCCTGCCAGAGCGGCTGCATAAAGGCAGCGAAATAGAACTGGCGCAGCATGGTGTGTGCGAAATCGCCGTTCTGGCGCTCGGCCATCAGACAGTTCACATACTCACGCTCGCGGCGCACATAGGCGATCTGGTCCTCGTCGCGGCCCTTGCCCTCGACCTCACCGGCATACTGGTAGAGCGCGCGCGCCTGACCGATGAGATCGAGCGCCATGTTGGGCATGGCGAGATCCTCTTCCAGCATGGGCGCGTGGCCGCACCACTCCGAAAGCCGGTGGCCGAGAACCAGATGATCGTCGGCAAGCCGCAACAGGAACGCCGTCAACGTTTCACGAGAGAGGGAAGACGCGGGAGCCATCACATGTGCCCCACATCTTCGGGAATGTCGTAGAAGGTCGGGTGACGGTAGACCTTGGAAAGCGCGGGCTCGAAATTCTCGTCCTTGTTTTCCGGATCGGACGCGGTGATCGCCGAGGATGGTACCACCCAGATGGAGGTGCCCTCGCCGCGGCGCGTATAGACATCGCGCGCGGCCTGAAGCGCCATCACCTCGTCGGCGGCATGCACCGAGCCGCAATGCTTGTGCGCCAGCCCGTTGCGTGGGCGAATGAAAACTTCCCAAAGGGGGATCTGGTTTTTCGTCATGTCACTTACTCCGCCGCCATTTTCGCCGCCTCGCGGCGGGCTTTGCGTTTCTCCGCATGGGCAAGGGCCGCCTCGCGCACCCATGCACCATCGTCCCAGGCTTTCCGCCGCGACGCGATGCGCTCGCGATTCATGGGGCCATGTCCCTTCACCACCCGCCAGAACTCGTCCCAGTCGATGGCACCGAAATCGTAGCCGCCCTTCTCCTCGTTCCATTTCAGATCGGGATCGGGGAAGGTCAGGCCGATGAACTCGCCCTGCGGCACCGTCGCATCGACGAATTTCTGTCTGAGCTCGTCATTGGTGAAGCGCTTGATCTTCCACTTCATGGACTGGTCGCTGTGCTGGCTGTCGCCATCATGCGGACCGAACATCATGAGCGAAGGCCACCACCAGCGGTTCAGCGCATCCTGCGCCATTTCCTTCTGCTCGGGCGTGCCGCGCGCCAGCGTCATCATGATCTCGTAGCCCTGACGCTGGTGAAAGCTCTCTTCCTTGCACACGCGGATCATGGCGCGCGCATAGGGGCCATAGGAACAACGGCAGAGCGGGATCTGGTTCATGATGGCCGCGCCATCCACCAGCCAGCCAATCGCGCCGATGTCGGCCCAGGTCTGCGTCGGGTAGTTGAAGATGGAGGAATACTTCGCCTTGCCGGACAGAAGCTCCTCGGTCATCTCCTCGCGCGAGACGCCCAGCGTCTCGGCAGCGGAATAGAGGTAAAGCCCGTGGCCGCCCTCATCCTGCACCTTGGCGAGCAGGGCCGCCTTGCGGCGCAGCGACGGGGCGCGCGTGATCCAGTTGCCCTCCGGCAGCATGCCGACAATCTCGGAATGCGCGTGCTGACCGATCTGGCGGACGAGCGTCTTGCGGTAGCCCTCCGGCATCGGGTCGTTGGGCTCGATTTTCTCTTCGGCGTCGATGCGCGCCTGGAACGCGGCGAGGAAAGCCTCGTCTTCGTTCGTATCGGTCTTAGCGCCGATAAGCCCTTGGCTATACATCGCTTGTCCTCCATGCTTGCGGCAGCTCAGGGCGGGGGAACATGCCCTCACAGAAAACGTGTAACAAAAAAGCTTGAAACTTGCAATATTTTGTAACGCTTTTTGGCGACGGGAGGAATGATGAGCGAAACGGTGATCGAAAAGGACGCGCTGACGGCCGCGCGCGACACGCTTGCGACGGTTTTCGCACCGTGGATTGCAGCGCTTGAAATCGAAGCGCTCGCAGCGGACGAAACGGGCGTGGACTTCCGGCTTCCGGAAAACCGGGACCTTGCGCATGCGGGCGGCGTGATCTGCGGGCAGGCAACGGCTTCCGCCGCCGATACCTGCGCGGTGGCAGCGCTTTCCGCCGCCAATGGCCGCTTCCGCACCTGCACGACGGTGGACATGACGACGCATTTCATTCGCCCACTGAAGCCCGGCCCCGTTGCGATCCGCGTCGAAGTTCTGTCGAATGGACGGCGCATGGCCTATGTGCGGGTGGAAATGCGCGCCGAAGGCGACGCACGCCTCGCCTTCACGGCAACCGGCGCCTATGCTTATCTTGACGGCTAAACTTCCGCAAAACCGTGTTTTATTTCGAGTGACAGATCAATCGAAATTAAAGTAGCCTGATCCGGCAATTCTTGCTGCAATTACGCTGTGGAGGAAAGTTATGATCAGATCACTTGAAGACTTCGATGAGTTTTGCGGGGACGACGAGAAACTTGATTCATCGCACCTTTCGATCCTCAGCAATGAGGAAATCTCCTTTTTCCGCCATTGCCTGGATTTTGACAAAAACGGCTTTGTTTCAAAGATCTATTTCGGGGATCTTGCGAAAGCCGGGCTCAATGATTTTCAGATCGCCGAGGTGGCCGCACTTTTCGGCATCGACGAAAAGCGCTTCAAACGCACCTATCACGCTTTTGGAGACGCGCAGGGCAACTGCGTGCGCAGGCTCTACTGGTGGTGCCCTTACTGACAGCCACGGGTGAACAGACGGAATGCGACAGCGGGCGGTCGGAGGCGCGCCCGCTATCTGCGTTCATAAACGCCTATTCCTTTTCCTTCCAGACCGCTTCCTGCCCGTAGAGCGGCACGGTGGAGATCGCCATCTTGGCCGAACCGTCCTGCACCTGACGGGCGTGGGAAAGATAGATCAGTGTGTCATTCTTCTCGTCATAGATGCGCTTGACGACGACGGACTTCCAGATCAGCGACTGGCGCTGCTTGAACACCTCCTCGCCATCTCCGCCAAGGTCGATGTCACCAATGACGATAGGACCGGTCTGCCGGCAGGAGATGGACGAGTTGGACGGATCCTCGAACCAGTTGCCTTTCTGCAGACGGTCAATCACGCCGCGGTCGAAATAGGTGACGTGACAGGTCACGCCCTCGACCTTGGGGTCGTGCACGGCCTCGATGATGATGTCGTTGCCGAGCCAGTCGACACCGATTTCGCCCACCTGCTCGGCGGATACGGGAGCGGCGATGAAAACGGATGCGATGAGTGATGCGGCAAGTGCCGGGAGGGAAAAACGCATGGCCTGTCTCGAACGGTTCAAACTCGGATGCCCCCAATATGGGGACTGACCGGCGCGAATGGAATGCGTCCCGGGGCACGAACCTTGCTAGAGAGCGGCGACTATTTGCCGGACCGGATCATGTCGCGAATTTTCACCGCCTTTTCGAAATGATCCAGCGCGTGCGTTCTGATCCACCATTCCGCCGCTTCCATGAGCAGTTCGGGATCATCGTTCTTGTTGGCGAAGAAGGCGTAGAATGAGAGCCCGACGCCCTCGCCCTTCTTCGCGATTTTCTCTTCGCAGATGGCAATGGCTTTCGCCCTGAGCGCTGGCCGCATGTGCGGTATCCTTCTGACCAGGATGGTGTTTTTTCTCTGCTGATCCAAGACGAAGGCTGCGCCCACTGGATTTTCTGAAGTTCAGTCTGGAACGAAGATCCCTTCATCGAGCGCCCAGAGGCACATCCCGGCATCGCCAGCTTGTGGATTATGCTTCGATTCCGCGATCCACTCCAGGAGCGCCCGCGCCTGCTGCGGCGCGATAGCGAGGGTCGCCTTGGCGGAATTCAGACGCACCTGCATGTTTCGATGTTCATATAGTTCCATGATCAGCCGCCGCCGATCTCCTGGCCGCGCACGCAGTTCATTCTTAATCGACATCAGTTCGTCGAAGAGCTTGTTAAAACGGGAAATTTCATTTCCCAACAGCGCATGATCCTGTTCCACGCCAATTTCAGCGGCACGCGCGATGAGACTGTCGTCTGACTGGTTTGCAAAACGAGCGGCTTTGGACTTCATTTCAGCACTCCAAACTTTCTCAGTGCATATCGCCCCATCAATTCGCGTTCCTCCCGGCCGCTTTCTACCTTCGCCCAAACCGTGGTCCATACATCAGAAATGAAAGTACATCCTTGGCATATACTTCCTGCGGAAGCGCCCTGGCATCAATGATGGATTGAACAATCTGAATGGCCTTATCCGGATAAAGAGGGTGGGCATGTTTGGCGGCGTTCAGCCGCACTTGAGGATTGTCGTGATCAAACAGTTCGATCAGCGCATGACGCTGATCACCGGGGCGCGCTTCCAGTTCTTCAACCAGCTTTTTGATTTTCATATAAGCCCGGTTGTAAGGCCGGGCCTCAAGATATAGCAGCGCCTCATGCTGCGTCAGGCTCAGTTCGATGAAGCCTTGCAGCATCTCGTCGACGGGAGCGTTATTCTTGCGTCTCGTCATCATTTGAAAGTTCCAAGCCGTTGCAACGCAAAAGGCCGGCCTCTACCCGCCCGCGCCCTGAAGCCCTCGAAGAAGTTGCTGAAACAAGAATCCTCCCAAATCATTGGATTTGGCAGCAGACCTACCCAAGCGTCCAACCCATCCAGCATGTTCAATGAACGGGCTTGGGTTTCGGTATGATGTCGAGATGTCATCTTCGCAACAACTCCATCATTCCGGCTCAAGAGGTCCATTGATCAAGTAGTCAAGCACGGTTCTGGCATCCGCTTCCTGTGGATGTCTTTTGGCATCAATGATGGATTGAACGACCTTTATGGCCGGATCTGGGAAAAGGGGATGGGCATATGTGGCTGCGTTCAAACGCACTTGCGGGTTTGGATGGTCGAAAAGATCGACCAGAACATGCCGCTGATCACCGGGGCGTGCTTCCAGTTCTTCCGCCAAACCTTTAATCTTAAGATAAGCGCGATTGTAGGGCCGTGTTTCGAGATATAGCACAGCCTCATGCTGCGTCAGGCTGAGGTCGATAAACCGCCGGATAATCTGATCGACGGAGAGCTCACTTCTCTTCTTCACCGTCATCTCAAAACTCCATGTTCCCTCAATGCCGACAGTCCTATCTCTACCCGCCTGCGCCAAGTGGCATTACGGAGAGCCTCTCGAGGAGAGAGGCCACCGAACTTGCCATTTCTTTTGGCGTACCAGGCCGTAATCTCCCAATGCTTGTACCGTGGAACCAGCACCTTGTTGTCGGGGCTCTCGATCATCTCCCGCGAAAATCCGTCACGATATGCTGGCGTTTTCTCAACTATATCTCAACTATATGGTGTATATCATAGCCCGGTCTCGGAAAAGTCGCACGTTCCTTAAGTTCCTCCAGCGCGCGCGGCTCGTCAGAGTAGGATCGGATCGTGTGCCCGGCTTCGTTCGCCAGCCAGCCGACCCGCCAGAGAAAGCGAACCTGTTGCCAGTGCGGGAGCGTCCGTAGATACCGGGCCGCAGCGCGGCCGATCCGATTGCGCTCACGCGCCCGCGCTGGCCTCCTATCGGGGATCTTCGGCTCGTCCGGGTCGTGGCTGACCGCCACAATTCTCGCACGGCCATCGTCCCGTGCAGGTCCGCCCCAGTCGCCACCCGGCCCGGTCCACCGCCCGCCAAAGCGGTAACCACGCGGAACACGCGGCTGAGCGGGATTGAAGTTCGCCCGCGCCTCCAGCAAGGCCTGCAAATGCCAAGCCCGTATCAGAAACGCGCCTTCGGCATAGGCCGCGCGCAGCGCCGCATAATCCCTGGCAAGTTCTCGCTCGTCGCCTTCGCTGACCATCTGACCCCGCCTCGTTCAACGGGGTTATGATCGGGCCACTGCGGGCGGCGAGGATAAAATTCCTATCCCATTCTTGATGTGATACGGGGAACGATGCGCGTTCCGAAGACAATTCAGATGCTTGAGAAAAAGAAATAGATCAGGATTGCGGGTATGAGCGCCGGTTTATCCCCGGACGGGGACAGCTCTATCGCATCCTCATGGTGAACCGTCTCGAAAAGTCCCGTTTCTCAGGCCAGAAACAGCCCCTCCAGAAACCGCGCGGCATCCTCGAAACGGCCCTCGCCACCGCGCTTTTCGCCCAACACCGCGCGCACCTGTACATCGAAATCGGCGTAGTGCTGGGTGGTCGCCCAGATGGCGAAGATGAAGTGGTAGGGATCGCTCTTCTTTAGCTTTCCCTCACGCATCCATGCGGCGATGACCGCCGCCTTCTCGTCCACCAGTTCCTTGAGCTCGCCCTCAAGCAGCGGAAGGATGCGCGGTGCGCCCTGCAGAATCTCATTGGCAAACAGCCGGCTCTCGCGCGGGAAATCACGCGCCATCTCGATCTTGCGGCGAATATAGGAGCGGATTTCGGTGTGCGGATCGCCTGCCGCATCCATTTCGCGCAGGGGCGCGAGCCAGGTCTCCATGAGACGGTGAATCAAAGTCGCAAAAATCTCCTCCTTGTTCTTGAAATAATAGAGGAGATTGGGCTTGGACATGCCCGCCGCATCGGCAATCTGGTCAATGGTCGAGCCGCGAAACCCGTGCTGGGAAAAAACCTCCAGCGCGGCCTCGCCGATCAGTTCGCGCTTTTCGCGCTGGATGCGGGTGCGCTTTGGACGGGCGGCGGGCTTGTCCATCAGGCGGCCTCGCCCGCATGGCGGACATCACCAGCCCATGGCGAAAGGCCAAGCTGGTCCAGCCGATTAGTCCACTGTGGAATGCGCCAGCGCAAGGACATTTCCCCTACTATCCCCTTGACCGCCAACATGGCGGTGTTAACGTTTGTCCAAACGGTCAAAAATTGCGTAGCATATCTTCGCGCAAAGCACCAAGCATTGACCGGGACAAGCCGAGCGAAACAACAATCAGGGGAAGCTTGGTCATGCTCGACAGGCTCAACAAGAGGCCGAACGATCTGTCTGCGTTCTGGATGCCGTTCACCGCGAACCGGCAGTTCAAGGAAACGCCGCGCATGCTCGTCGCCGCCAAGGACATGCATTTCACGGCCGAGGATGGCCGCAAGATCATGGACGGCACGGCAGGCTTATGGTGCGTGAATGCCGGCCATTGCCGGCCGAAGATCACCGAGGCCATTCAGCAGCAGGCGGCACAGCTCGACTATGCGCCCGCCTTCCAGATGGGCCATCCCATCGCGTTCGAATTCGCCAACCGGCTGGCGGCAATTGCCCCCGAAGGCATGGACCATGTGTTCTTCACCAATTCCGGGTCGGAGAGCGTCGACACGGCGCTGAAGATCGCGCTTGCCTATCACCGGGTAAAGGGCGACGGCTCCCGCTTCCGGCTGATCGGCCGCGAGCGCGGCTATCATGGCGTCAATTTCGGCGGCATCTCGGTGGGCGGCATCGTTGCCAACCGCAAGATGTTCGGCACGCTTCTGACGGGCGTCGACCACATGCCGCATACGCATCTGCCCGGCCAGAACGCGTTCACGCGCGGCGAGCCGGAGCATGGCGGCGATCTGGCCGACGAGCTGGAGCGCATCGTCACGCTGCACGACGCCTCGACGGTGGCGGCGGTGATCGTCGAGCCGGTGGCCGGTTCCACGGGCGTCCTGATCCCGCCGAAGGGCTATCTGAAGCGCCTGCGCGATATCTGCGACAAGCACGGCATTCTTCTGATCTTCGATGAGGTCATCACCGGTTTCGGCCGCCTCGGCGCGCCGTTTGCGGCGGATTATTTCGGCGTGGTGCCGGACATCATGACCACCGCCAAGGGCGTGACCAACGGTGTCATCCCCATGGGCGCCGTGTTCGTGAAGAAGGAAATCCACGACGCGTTCATGAACGGGCCCGAACACCTGATCGAGTTCTTCCACGGCTACACCTATTCGGGCAATCCGATTGCCTGTGCGGCGGGCCTGGCGACGCTCGACACCTATCAGGAAGAGGGGCTGCTCACGCGCGCCTCGGAGCTTGCCGACCACTGGGCCGATGCGCTGCATTCGCTCAAGGGGGAGCCGCATGTGATCGACATTCGCAACATCGGCCTTGTCGGCGCGGTGGAGCTGGAGAGCATTCCCGGCGAACCGACCAAGCGCGCCTTCTCCGCCTTCCTGAAAGCCTATGAGCGCGGCTTCCTGATCCGCACCACCGGCGACATCATCGCCCTTTCGCCACCGCTGATCATCTCGAAAGGCCAGATCGACGAGCTGATCGACAATCTGCGCGACGTTTTGAGGATGATCGACTGACATGGCGACGGAACGCGAAAAGGCCACCCATGAGGTGCTGATCGACGACGAGCGTGTGCGCGTGACCCGCTGGGATTTCGCGCCGGGCGCGGAAACCGGCTGGCACCGCCATGGCATGGACTATGTGATCACCACGCTCACGCCCTGCGCCTTCCATCTGGAAATGCCGGGTGGCGAAACCGTGCACAACAACCTTGAAGCAGGCGTTTCATACCGCCGCGACGAGGGCGTGGAGCACAATGTCATCAATGGCGGCGACAAACCGATGTCGTTCGTCGAAGTCGAATTGAAGTAAGGGAATAGGCAACATGGCCGCACCGGGCGAGAACCTGAAGATCAACGCCGACCGCCTCTGGGATTCACTCATGGAGATGGCGAAGATCGGGCCCGGTGTGGCCGGCGGCAACAACCGCCAGACACTGACCGATGAAGACGGCGAAGGCCGAAAACTCTTTCAGAAATGGTGCGAGGAAGCCGGGCTCGAAATGGGCGTGGACGAAATGGGAACCATGTTCGCGACGCGCGCAGGCACCGACCCGGATGCCCTGCCCGTCTATGTGGGCTCCCACCTCGACACCCAGCCGACAGGCGGCAAGTATGACGGCGTGCTCGGCGTTCTGGGCGGGCTCGAAGTCATCCGCTCGATGAACGATCTGGGCATCAAGACCAAACATCCCATCGTGGTGACCAACTGGACCAATGAGGAAGGCACGCGCTTTGCGCCTGCCATGCTGGCGTCGGGCGTGTTTGCCGGCGTGCATGAGCGCGACTGGGCCTATGACCGCACGGACGCGGAAGGCAAGCGCTTCGGCGACGAGCTGGAGCGCATCGGCTGGAAGGGCGACGAGCCTGTCGGCCAGCGCAAGATGAAGGCCTTCTTCGAACTGCATATCGAGCAGGGGCCGATCCTTGAGGACGAGCTTGTCGATATCGGCGTCGTCACCCATGGGCAGGGCCTGTGGTGGCTGCAGGTGACGCTGACCGGCAAGGAGAGCCACACCGGCTCGACGCCGATGCCCAAGCGCCGCAATGCCGGGCTCGGCATGGCGCGGGTGACGGAGCTGGTGCATGAAGTGGCGATGGACCACCAGCCAAACGCGGTGGGCGCCATCGGCCATGTGGAGGTCTATCCCAATTCCCGCAACGTCATTCCGGGCAAGACGGTGTTCACCGTCGACATCCGCTCGCCTGACGAGAAGACGCTGAACAAAATGCGCGCGAAGATCGAGGCGGGCATCGAGACCATTTGCGACGCACTCGACATCACGTTCGAGATCGAGCCGGTCGGCCATTTCGCCCCGGTCACCTTCGACGAGGGCTGCGTGAAGGCGATCCGCGACGCCGCCGAACGGCTTGGCTATTCGCATCGCGACATCGTTTCGGGCGCCGGTCACGACGCCTGCTGGATCAATCAGGTGGCGCCGACCGCCATGGTGATGTGCCCCTGCGTCGACGGCCTTTCGCACAATGAGGCGGAAGAGATCACGAAGGAGTGGGCGCAGGCCGGCGCGGACGTCCTGTTCCATGCCGTGGTGGAAACGGCGGAGATCGTCGAATGATCTGACGATCTCTCATATCCGCCGAGGACAACACAATAAGAGGGGAAACTCATGTCCAAGGTCATCAGAAACGGAACCATCGTCACGGCTGACCGGACGTGGAAGGCCGACATTCTCGTGCAGCACGACAAGATCGTGGCGATCGGCCACGATCTTCATGGCGATCACGAGATCGACGCCACCGGCTGCTACGTGATGCCGGGCGGGATCGACCCGCACACCCATCTGGAAATGCCCTTCATGGGCACCTATTCAAGCGACGATTTCGAAAGCGGAACCCGCGCTGCCGTCTCGGGCGGCACCACGATGGTGGTGGATTTCTGCCTGCCCTCGCCCGGTCAATCCCTGCTGGAAGCCATCCAGATGTGGGACAACAAGTCGACCCGGGCGACCTGCGACTATTCCTTCCACATGGCGATCACCTGGTGGGGCGAGCAGGTGTTCAACGAGATGCCTGAGGTGGTGGAAAAGGGCATCACCTCCTTCAAGCACTTCATGGCCTACAAGGGCGCGCTGATGGTGGACGATGACGAGATGTATTCGTCGTTCCAGCGCTGTGCGGAACTGGGCGCCCTGCCCCTCGTCCATGCCGAAAACGGCGATGTCGTCGCACAGCTTCAGGCAAAGCTGCTGGAGGAAGGCAACAATGGGCCGGAGGCGCACGCCTATTCGCGCCCGCCCGAGGTGGAGGGCGAAGCCACAAACCGCGCCATCATGATCGCCGACATGGCGGGCACGCCGCTTTATGTGGTGCACACCTCCTGCGAGCAGAGCCACGAGGCGATCCGCCGGGCGCGGCAGAAGGGCATGCGCGTTTACGGTGAACCGCTGATCCAGCACCTGGTGCTGGATGAAAGCGAATATGCCAATGCCGACTGGGACCATGCAGCGCGCCGCGTGATGAGCCCGCCCTTCCGCAACAAGCAGCATCAGGATTCCCTGTGGGCGGGCTTGCAGGCCGGCTCGTTGCAGGTGGTGGCGACCGACCACTGCGCCTTCACGACGGAGCAGAAGCGCTACGGCGTGGGGGACTTCACAAAGATCCCCAATGGAACCGGCGGGCTCGAGGACCGCATGCCCGTTCTGTGGACCTATGGGGTCAACACTGGCCGGCTGACCATGAACGAATTCGTCGCCGTCACCTCCACCAATATTGCGAAGATCCTGAACATGTATCCGCAAAAGGGTGCGATCGTTGAGGGCGCGGATGCGGACATCGTGATCTGGGACCCGGAAGCCACGAAGACGATTTCGGCCAAGAGCCAGCAATCGGCCATCGACTACAATGTGTTCGAGGGCATTGAGGTGAAGGGCCTGCCCAAGACCGTTCTGTCGCGCGGCGAGATCGTGGTCGAGGATGGCGTGGTGAAGCCCAAGCCCGGCCACGGAAAATTCGTGGCGCGCGAGCCGCACATGGCGGTGAACCGGGCGCTTTCGCAATGGAAGGAAGTGACCGCGCCGCGCAAGGTGGAGCGGACGGGTATTCCGGCGAGCGGCGTATAAGGAGACACATCCATTGAACGCCAACCCAGCCATTCGCCAGGAAGCGTCCTCCCCTCAAACCAGCCAGCCCGTGGTGCAAGCGAAGGGGCTCGGCCTCACCTTCGAGACCAATGACGGGCCGGTGCGCGCGCTCGCCGATGTGGATCTGACCATCAGCAAGGGCGAGTTCGTCTCCTTCATCGGTCCATCAGGCTGCGGCAAGACCACGTTTCTGCGTGTGATCGCCGATCTGGAGCAGCCAACCGCCGGCGAAATCCTCGTCAACGGGATGACGCCGGAGGAGGCCCGCCGCAAGCGGGCCTATGGCTACGTGTTTCAGGCAGCCGGGCTCTTTCCCTGGCGCACCATCGAGCGGAATGTCGCCCTGCCGCTGGAGATCATGGGCTATTCGAAGGCAGAGCAGAAGGAGCGCGTGCACCGCACGCTCGATCTGGTGAACCTGGCGGGCTTCGAGAAGAAGTTTCCCTGGCAGCTTTCCGGCGGCATGCAGCAACGCGCCTCGATTGCCCGCGCGCTGGCTTTCGACGCCGATCTTCTTCTCATGGACGAGCCGTTCGGCGCGCTCGACGAAATCGTGCGCGACCATCTGAACGAACAGTTGCTCGACCTTTGGGCGCGCACCGGCAAGACCATCGGCTTCGTAACCCACTCGATACCGGAAGCGGTCTATCTTTCGACGCGCATCATCGTCATGTCGCCGCGTCCCGGCCGGGTAACGGACGTGATCGTTTCGCCGCTGCCGAAGGAAAGGCCGCTCGACATTCGGGAATCGCCGGAATTTCTGGAAATCGCACACCGGGTGCGCGATGGGCTGAGAGCGGGGCATGGCGATGACTAGGGGATCGTCCGCCAGCGCTGCCCCTCATCCGCCTGCCGGCACCTTCTCCCCGCACGCGGGGAGAAGGACGAAGCGGCCCCGTCTATGCCCCCTTCTCCCCGCCTGCGGGGAGAAGGTGAGGATGAGGGGCGAGCGCCCTGCCCCAAAGGTGATGCCATGACGGCGGCAGCGGGAACGGCGCCGGCGGGCACCAAAACGCCCGTCTTCCGACGCGCGGCGGAAGGCAAGACACTACCGATCCTGATCGTGCTCGGGGTCATAATCCTGATCTGGTACGCCTTCACCGTCTACCTGAACGCGCCTTGGCAGATCGACGCCTATGAGCGGGCGGGGACGGAATGGACAGCCGCCGATCTGGTGCGCGATACGATGGCACAGGAGCGGCCCGTGCTGCCCTCGCCGCACCAGGTGGTGGCGGAAATCTGGAAAACCACGGTCGGCACGCGGCTCACCTCCAAGCGCAATCTGTTCTATCACGCCTGGATCACCCTCTCCTCCACCCTGCTCGGCTTCGTGATCGGCACAGCCCTCGGCGTGCTGCTTGCCGTGGGCATCGTGCACAACAGGGCGATGGACAAATCGGTCATGCCGTGGGTGATAGCCAGCCAGACAATCCCCATTCTGGCGGTCGCGCCGATGATCATTGTGGTGCTGAACGCCATCGGCCTCTCGGGCCTTCTGCCCAAGGCGCTGATTTCCACCTATCTCTCCTTCTTTCCCGTTGTGGTGGGCATGGTGAAGGGCTTCCGCAGCCCGGAAGCATTCCAGCTCGACCTGATGCGCACCTACAATGCCAGCGGCACTCAGACCTTCTGGAAACTGCGCTGGCCGGCCGCCCTACCCTATCTCTTCACCTCCATGAAGGTGGCGGTGGCGATCAGCCTCGTGGGTGCGATTGTCGGCGAACTGCCGACAGGAGCGGTTTCGGGTCTCGGCGCGCGGCTTCTGGCCGGCTCCTATTATGGCCAGACGGTGCAGATCTGGTCTGCCCTCTTCATGGCGGCAGCACTCGCCGCAATTCTGGTGGGCGTAGTGGGCATCGGCCAGCGCATGGTGATGGCGCGAATGGGAGAAAAGCCATGAACTGGGCGCTGACCGGAGCGCTTCTTTTCTGGGCCGCCGCATGGGCCCTGAACCAGTGGCTCGCGCGGCTGAATCCGCGCTCGCCACAGGCAAGACGCGCGCTCGGCCTTCTGATCCCCGCGGTTTTCGGCATCACGCTTCTCGTTGTGTGGGAAGGGCTGGTGCACGGCTTCAACATTTCGCCCGTGCTCCTGACGCCACCGAGCGCCATCTGGGCGCGCATCACATCGTCCCTGCCGACCCTGTGGGCGGATTTCCAGCAGACCTTTCTGAAAGCCGTGCTGATCGGTTACGCCATCGGCTGCGGCGCAGGCTTCCTAACGGCCATCGCCATCGACCGCTCGCCCTTCCTCCAGCGCGGTCTCCTGCCGCTCGGCAATCTCGTTTCTGCGCTGCCGATTATCGGCGTCGCACCCATCATGGTCATGTGGTTCGGCTTCGACTGGCCATCCAAGGCCGCCGTCGTCATCATCATGACCTTCTTCCCCATGCTGGTGAACACGGTTCAGGGGCTTTCAGCCTCCTCCGCCATCGACCGCGACCTGATGCGCACCTATGCATCGTCCTACTGGCAGGCACTGTTCAAGCTGCGCCTGCCAGCGGCAGCCCCGTTCATTTTCAATGCGTTGAAGATCAACTCCACTCTGGCGCTGATCGGAGCCATTGTTGCCGAATTCTTCGGCACCCCCATTGTGGGCATGGGGTTCCGCATTTCCACCGAAGTGGGACGCATGAACATCGACATGGTGTGGGCCGAAATCGCGATGGCTGCGCTTGCAGGCTCACTCTTTTATGGTGCGGTGGCGCTTCTGGAGCGCGCTGTCACCTTCTGGCATCCATCCATGAGGAGTGGATAACCGGCCGCGCGGAGAACAGCGGCCCAATCAAAGAGGGAAGCAAAGATGAAACACTCAGTGACAGGCCTCTTATCCGGTGTGCTGATGCTCACCGCTTCGCAGGCAATCGCCGCCGACGACGTGACCCTGCAGCTCAAATGGGTGACGCAGGCGCAGTTCGCCGGGTACTACGTCGCCAAAGACAAGGGTTTTTACGAAGAAGAAGACCTGAACGTCGAGGTCAAGCCCGGTGGACCTGATACGGCACCTGTCCAGGTTCTGGTCGGCGGTGGTGCCGATGTCATGGTGGACTGGCTCCCGTCAGCCCTTGCCGCACGGGAAAAGGGCGCGCCGGTGGTCAACATCGCCCAGCCCTTTGCCCGCTCGGGCCTCACCATGGTCTGCCGCAAAGAGACCGGTATAGAGAAGCCCGAGGACTTCAAGGGCAAGACACTGGGCACCTGGTTCTTCGGCAATGAATACCCGCTTTACAACTGGCTTTCTAAGCTTGGCCTGCCGCGCGACGGGTCCGAAAACGGAGTGACCATCCAGAAGATCGGCTTCAATGTCGACCCGCTCCTGCAGAAGCAGGCCGACTGCATCACCGCCATGACCTACAATGAATACTGGCAGGTGATCGATGCCGGGCTGAGCGAAGACGATATCGTGGTGTTCAACTACACCGACGAAGGCGTGGCCACGCTGGAGGACGGGCTCTACGTTCTGGAGGAAAAGCTCGAGGACCCCGAGTTTGTAGACAGGATGGCGCGCTTCGTGAAAGCCTCCATGAAGGGCTGGATGTGGGCGAAGGACAACCCGGAAGAAGCGGCAATGATCGTGCTCGACAATGATGCGACCGGTGCGCAGACCGAAAAGCACCAGACGCGCATGATGGGCGAAATCGCCAAGCTTCTGGGTGAGAATGCCACGCTCGACGAGGTGGCTTACAAGCAGACCGTCGATACGCTGCTACAGGGCGGGTCCGATCCGGTGATCACGAAGGAGCCGGAAGGAGCCTTCACCCATGAGGTTTCCAAAAAGGCGATGTAACGACCGGCGTCAGGACACAAGCCTGCGCCGTTCGGTCTCGCGATAGGCACCCGGCGTGGTGCCGGTCTGCCGACGGAAAAAGCGGTTGAAATAAGCCGGGTCCTGAAAGCCGAGGGAATAGGCAATGGCCTGAACCGGCGTCGGTGTGAAGATAAGATCACGCCGCGCTGCATCAACGAGGCGGCGCGCCAGCAACTGCGTGACGCTGGCGCCCGCCTCCTGCCGCGCGATGCGATTGAGCTGCGCCACGGACACACCGACTTTCTCGGCATAAAAGCCAACGGAACGATGCTCGCGAAAATGCGCTGCGATCAGCGTTTCCAGCATCTGCAGGCGTCCGCTGTCGCGCGTGGGGACACCTCCGTCATCCGGCAGGGTCGCCCGTGCGCCGGCGCGCGCCAGCCAGACCAGCACTTCCGTGACATGCGCATCGAGCATCAGATCGCGACCGACACTGCCCTCCATACTCTCTGCCAGAATGCGCCGAAACAGGTGATCGATATGCTTTCCTTCTCCTGCGTCAACACCATCGACGGGCACGATACGGGTCTGCGAAAAGAAAGCTGAAAGCGCCCGGTCAGTCGCGAGTGGAAGAGACAGGCGATCGGCAAGGACTGTCGCAACGATCCCCTCAGAATTCGGCGCGAAATGAAACCCGTGCGCGGTGCCGGGCGGAATGAACACCGCGCAGGGTGCCGAAAACACCCGGCTTTCCGGCCCTTTGCTCAAAAGCTTTCCTTCGCCATCCGTCAGCCAGAAGGTCTGGAAAAGCGACGAATGGCGGTGGACCTCTATTCTCCAATTGTGCAGGCCGCTACGAACGGAAAGCGTTTCGCAGTGAAACCAGAAATCCGACGATTCCTCTGATTTTTCTTCATAAAGTCTATAATTAGGTATCGATCCACGCATTCCACTTCCTCACCTCAATGATCGAAATGTGCAATCCTTTGCTGGAATTGTCCATTGCCGCATCGCCTGGGAATTTACACTCTCGGTCCCATCAGGGAGGAACGGTTGAGCGTGCGGACACAGGTCGTCATCATCGGCTCGGGCCCGGCAGGCCTGCTGCTCGGGCAGCTTCTGGTCAATGCAGGCATCGACAACATCATTCTGGAGCGGACATCGAAGGCGCACGTTCTGTCTCGCATTCGCGCCGGGGTGCTGGAAGAAGGGACTGCGGCGATGCTGGACGAAGCAGGCGTCGGCGAGCGCATGCATCGCGAAGGCCTGCCGCATGACGGGTTCGACCTCGCCTTCGACAATCGCCGCCACCGTGTCGACCTGCATGGCCTGACCGGCGGCAAGCGCGTGCTCGTCTACGGACAGACGGAGGTAACGCACGATCTGATGGACGGGCGTGAAGCCTCGAACGCTGTCTCCGTCTACGAAGCCGGAAACGTCCAGCCTCACGACTTCGACGGCGACCATCCCTTCGTGACTTATGAGAAAGATGGAAAGACCCATCGCATCGATTGCGATTTCGTTGCCGGTTGCGATGGCTTCCATGGCGTTTCTCGCAAATCGGTACCGGAAGCCGCCATCGAAACGTTCGAGCGGGTCTATCCCTTTGGCTGGCTGGGCATCATTGCCGATGTGCCTCCGGTGGGCGAGGAACTGATCTACGCAAATCACCCACGCGGCTTTGCGCTCTGCTCCATGCGCTCGACAACGCGCAGCCGCTACTACGTTCAGGTGGGCGCGGAGGAGCGCGTGGAGGACTGGTCCGACGAGCGCTTCTGGGATGAGATCCGCAGCCGCCTGCCGGGTCGTACGGCGGAAGCGATGGTCACCGGCCCCTCGATCGAAAAATCCATCGCTCCCCTGCGTTCCTTCGTGACCGAGCCGATGCGCTTCGGCCGGCTTTATCTTGCCGGCGATGCCGCCCACATTGTGCCGCCCACCGGCGCGAAGGGCCTGAATCTGGCTGCGAGCGACGTGCGCTATCTCTTTGACGCGCTTCGGGAATTTTATATCGAGAAGTCCTCGGACGGTCTCAACGATTACTCGAACAAGGCGCTTGCCCGTGTCTGGAAGGCGGAGCGCTTCTCCTGGTGGATGACGAGCACGCTGCATCGGTTCCCCGATCAGGGTACATTCGGCCAGAGGATCCAGCATGCGGAACTCGACTATCTCTTCCAGTCGCGTGCCGCACTCACCGTGCTGGCTGAAAACTATGTGGGCCTGCCTTTCTGAGGCCCGAAGGAGACGATCATGTCCGACAAGGAGAAAAGCGAGCGCTACCGGCAGGGGATGGAAACCCGGCGCAGCGTTCTGGGCGATGCCTGGGTGGACGGAGCCGAAGCGCGCAAGACAGCCTTCGACGAACCGTTTCAGGACCTGATTACCGAAGCGGCCTGGGGCCATGTCTGGTCACGCAGCGAATGGACCGGGCGCGAGCGCTCCATGGTGACCATCGCGCTTTTGGCTGCCCTCGGTCAGGACGAGGAGCTTGCCTTGCACGTGCGCGCCACCGCCAACACGGGAGCCAGCGCCGAGGACCTGCGCGAGGCCATGCTGCACGTGGCCATCTACGCCGGTGTGCCGGCGGCCAATCACGCGATCAAGATCGTCAAGCAGACCCTGGCGGAGATGGAGGGAAGCAAGGCATGAAGAGCGAACAGCCTGGCGCCGGTGGCTATTTTCAGCGTGATCGCAGTTGGCATCCGGCTGCCCTGACCCCGCTTTACAAGACTTCCGTTGCACGCTCGCCGCAGCGCGCTCCGGTCTCCTTCCCGCACACGCTCTCAGAGGTGACGGGCCCCGTCTTCGGGCACGGCATTCTCGGCGCGCTGGACAATGATCTGACGGTAAACTTCGCCGCCCCCGGCAAAAGTGCCATCGGCCCGCGGATCATCGTCTACGGGCGGGTGCTCGACGAAAATGCCCGGCCCGTACCCGACGTGCTTGTCGAATTCTGGCAGGCCAATGCCGGCGGTCGCTACCGGCACAAAAAGGACGGCTATCTGGCACCGCTCGATCCGAATTTCGGCGGCTGCGGGCGCACCATCACGGACGCGGAAGGAAACTATTCCTTCCGCACCATCATGCCCGGCGCCTATCCCTGGCCAAACGGCATCAACGACTGGCGGCCCGCACACATCCATTTTTCGGTCTTCGGTCACAGTTTCGTCCAGCGCCTGATCACACAGATGTATTTCGAGGGCGACCCGATGATCTGGCGCTGCCCGATCGTCTCCACCATACCAGACCGTCAAGCCGTGGAGGGTCTGATCGCCGCGCTCGACATGGAGGCCACGGTGCCGATGGACGCGCGCGCGTACAAATTCGATATCGTGCTGCGCGGCCGGCGTTCGACCCTGTTCGAAAACCGCATGGAGGGGAACTGATGGTTCAGTCGCTCGGGCGCCTGAAGGAAAGCGCCTCACAGACCGCAGGCCCCTATGTGCATATCGGCCTGACGCCGAATTTCGGTGGCATCGAGGGTGTGTATCGTGACGATCTCGGCTCAAAGACAGTGAACGCGGAGACGAAGGGAGAGCGCATCACCGTCAAGATACGCATCTTCGACGGAACCGGATCGGTCCTGAGGGATGCACTGGTGGAAATCTGGCAGGCCGATGCCGATGGTCTCTACAATTCGCCTTCGGAAACACGGGGCAAAGCCGACCCGACTTTTCATGGGTGGGGTCGCTTCCCCTCCGACATGGAAACTGGCGAGATCGCAATCGAGACCATCAAGCCCGGCCGCGTCCCCTTCCCTGATGGGCGCCTGATGGCGCCGCATATCAGCCTCTGGATTGTCGCCCGTGGCATCAATCTGGGACTGGCGACGCGCCTTTATTTCAGTGACGAGGAAGCGGCCAACGCCGAAGACCCGGTGCTGACGCGGCTCGAACATCAGAATAGGGTCGAGACCCTGATCGCCCGGAAGGAAGGCGCGCATTGCCTCTTCGACATCCATCTCCAGGGTGAAAGGGAAACCGTGTTTTTCGACATATGATCGGTCATAGTCGATCCTTCGAGCGTCAATCAGGCACAGGAAGCCCATGACCATTTCCGCCTTCGACCATCTCATCCTCTCCGGGCTTCTTGGCGACGAGGAACTGGCGCCGCTCTTTTCGGCGCGGGCGGAGATCGGGGCAATGCTGCGTTTTGAGGCGGAGCTTGCCCTGGCACAGGCCGATCAGGGTGTGATCCCGCAGGAGACGGCGCAGGAGATTGCCGCTTTGCTTGCCGGCTTCAGCCCCGACATCGCCGCTCTGAAGGCAGGTGTCGCGCGGGACGGGGTCGTGATTCCCGCCCTCATTGCGCAGATCCGTGCCAGTCTGTCTGAAGCGTCGCGTACCCACCTGCATTTCGGGGCGACGAGCCAGGATGTGATCGATACGGGCTTTGCGCTGCGGGTACGGGAGGCGATTGAAATTCTCGGCAAGAGACTGGGCAGGCTCATCCAGTCCCTTGAATCTTTGGAAAAACGCGACGGTCAGATCGAGGTCATGGCGCACACGCGCATGCAGGCCGCCATCCCGGTACCCGCCAGCCGGAAAATCCGCTCCTGGCGCGCGCCGCTCCTGCGCCAAGCGGAGAGGCTTGAGAAGGCGCTGGACGATGTTGCGGTGCTGCATCTCGGCGGCGCAGCCGGTACGCTCGACAGGCTTGGTGAGAAGGGTGAATCCGTTGCCAGGCGACTTGCTGCGCGACTGGACCTCGCTCTGCCCGAACACCCACGCCACAGTGAGCGTGATGGGATTGCCGCTTTTGCCTCCGTCCTTTCGCTGATCAGCGGGAGCCTCGGCAAGATGGGGCAGGACATTGTGCTTGCCGCGCAGAGCGAAATTGGCGAGATCGAACTTGCGGCGGGCGGCGGATCCTCCGCCATGCCGCATAAGAAGAACCCGGTCGCCGCCGAAGCGCTGGTGACGCTCGCGCGCTTCAACGCGGCGCTTGTGGGCGGTGTGCATCAGGCGCTAGTGCACGAAAACGAACGCTCGGGTGCCGCCTGGACGCTGGAATGGATGTTTCTGCCGCAGATGGTTGTCGCAACGGGTGCGGCAACGCTCAAGGCTTCGGAACTGGTGGATGGGCTGGCGTTCAGGGCCAGGAACGCCTAGCGGAGCGCTCGCCCCTCACCCTTACCCTCTCCCCGCCAGCGGGGAGAGGGAGACCTTGATGTGGCGGGTCAATTTTCAGCGGGTGGTGCTCCCCAGAAACGTGGCGGCGCAACGCTGCCTTCTCCCCGCAGGCGGGGAGAAGGTCCCGGCAGGGGGATGAGGGGCCTGCGCCGTGCCGTCAAAATGCCAAACCGCTTCAGAAGCTACATGGCATTCATGGTCAGGAGTTCGTAGGCGGCAACCTGCTCGCCGTCCTGATTGTAGACGCCGACATCCCAGCGCACTTCCCCATATTCGTCCTTGCGGCGCGTCTTCTGCTTCACCGTAAGGCGCACTTTCAGCGTGTCGCCGGGCGAAACCGGCTTCATGAAGCGCAGATTGTCGAGGCCGTAATTGGCAAGCACCGGGCCGGGTGCAGCCTCCACGAACATGCCTGCCGCAAAGGACAGGATGAGATAGCCATGGGCGACGCGGCCGGGGAAGAACGGATTGGCGGCAGCCGCCTCATCGTCCATATGCGCGTAGAACGTATCGCCGGTGAACTCGGCAAAATGCTCGATGTCGGCCAGCGTCACCTCGCGCGGACCGGCCCAGAGCGTGCGGCCGGGCTCCAGTTCGCCAAAGGTCAGGCGGAAGGGATGCGGCTCTTTCTCTTCAGTCGAAGCGCCCGCCACATAGCGGTTGGTGATGCCGGCGATCAGATCGGGGCTTGCCTGGATCGCGGTGCGCTGCATGTAGTGCATCACGCCACGGACACCGCCAAGCTCTTCACCGCCGCCGGCGCGGCCGGGACCGCCATGCACCATGTGCGGCAGCGGCGAACCGTGGCCGGTCGCCTCCTTGCCGGTGTCACGGTTGGCGAAATAGAGCCGGCCATGGAAGGCGCCGGCCTCCAGAACCGCCTGCCGGGCAACCGCCGGATCATGCGTGAAGACCGAGGCGACAAGCGAGCCCTCGCCGCGATTGGCAAGCTTCAGCGCATGGCCGAGATCGCGGTACGGCATGATGGTGGACACGGGGCCGAACGCCTCGACGGAATGCAGCTTCTGAGCGCCATCGGGATCGTCGCAGGAGAACAGCATGGGCGGCACGAAAGCGCCCGCGCCGGCATCGGCATCGGTGACCGAAAACGCATCCGGATCGCCGAAGACACGGCGGGCCTCGGTGGCGAGAATGCCGGCCTTCTCAAGAACGTCGTCGCGCTGGGCGAGGCTCGCGAGCGCGCCCATCCGCACGCCCTCGCTGCGCGGATTGCCGACCACGGTCTTCTCAAGCCGGGCGATAAGCGCGTCGGTGACCGCGTCGCGGTGCGCGTCGGGCACGAAAATACGGCGCACAGCGGTGCATTTCTGGCCGGCCTTGGCCGTCATCTCGCGGTGCACTTCCTTGATGAAGGCATCGAATTCAGGCGTTCCGGGCGCTGCATCCGGCCCAAGCACCGAGGCGTTGAGCGAATCCTGCTCGGCCACGAAGCGCACGGAATTGCCGATGATCTTCGGGTTGGCGCGCAGCATGGATGCGGTTGAGGCAGAGCCCGTGAAGGACACCACGTCCTGACCGGTCAGGCGGTCGAGCAGGTCTCCGGTGGAGCCTGCGATGAACTGCACCGCGCCTTCCGGGAACAGGTCGGATTCCACGATCATGCGGAAACAGGCTTCGGCGAGCCACGCGGTGGCGGAGGCCGGCTTGACGATGGCCGGAACACCGGCGATCAGCGTCGGCGCAAGCTTTTCCAGCATGCCCCAGACGGGGAAGTTGAAGGCGTTGATGTGGACGGCCACGCCCTGAAGCGGCGTCGCCACGTGCTGACCGACGAAGTTTCCGGAGCGGGAAAGCTGCTCCAGCGCGCCATCCACATAGACCCTGTCGTCGGGCAGCTCGCGCCGGGCCTTGGACGAATAGACGAACAGCGTGCCAATGCCGCCATCGATGTCGATCATCGAGTCAGGCTTGGTGGCGCCGGTCTCGTAGGAAAGTTCGTAGAGCGCTTCGCGGCGGTCGTTCAGATACTGCGCCAGCGCCTTGATGGCGAAGGCGCGGTCGTGGAACGTCATCGCGCGCAGCGCTGGTCCGCCCACCTGGCGGGCATGATCGGCCATGCCGGCGAAATCCAGCTTCTGCGAACCGAGTTCGGCGACGATATCGCCGGTGACCGCACTCCGCAGGGGTTTGAGGTCGCCCGAGGGCGCAACCCACGCCCCTGCCGCATAGCTTTCAAGCCGCATCACGCTCATGGAAAACTCCTTTATTGATCAGCGCACCCGCGCCGGCAGCCGGGAGAAGCCGCGAAAGCGCACACGTCCGGTGCGTTCCGGCTCGCCCGTCATCCGGTAGTCGGGGAAACGTTTGAGAAAATGCGAAATGCCGATGCGTCCTTCCATGCGGGCAAGCGAGAAGCCCGCACACAGATGAGGACCACCGGCAAAGGCCAGATGCTTGTTGGGCCTGCGCCCCACATCGAGCCGGTCCGGATCGGCAAACTGGCGCGGATCGCGGTTGGCAGCACCAATGCACAAATGGATCGGCGTGCCCGGCTCCACGGTTTCGCCATGGAACTCCACCGGCTCCACCGCCATGCGGTTGCCGAGCTGGTTGGGGCTCTGGAAACGTAAGAATTCATCGACGGCCGTTGCGATGAGGTCCGGGTCGGCTTCAAGCCGCGCCTTCTCTTCAGGCCAGTGCAACAGCTCATAAAGGGCGTTGCCGATCAGGTTCGTGGTGGTCTCGTGACCGGCATTGAGGATGAAGATGCAGTTCTGCAGAAGCTCCACCTCGGAGAGCTCTTCGCCCTCATTGCCATTGATGAGACGGGTCAGAACGTCGGTCGCCGGATCGCCGGGATTGCGCCGGCGATCATCGGCAATCTCTTTGAGGAACGCCTTGAAATCAGTGACGGAGGTGTTGCCCCATCTGAGTTGCTCATCGCTGAGAACCGGTTCCAGCGCCCCGAGAATGGCGAGCGACCAGTCGCGCAGCGGCTCACGCTCCTCATGGGGTATGTCGAACAGGTTGCCGATCACCTCGATGGGGATCGCGGCAGCGAAATCCTCGATGAGATCGACTTCGCCCTTCTCTTCCATACGGTCGAGCAGGCCGTCGACCAGCGTGATCAGGCCCGGCTCGAGCGCCGCCAGCGCGCGCGGTGTGAGCGCGCCCATCATGATCTTGCGCACCCGCGTGTGAAGCGGCGGATCGTTGAAAACGAGGCTCGTCGTGTGATGTTCGTAAAGCGGCGTGTCGCCGAATTTCGGCAGGAACTCGGCCTTCTTGTCGGAGGAAAAGGTTTTCGTGTCGCGATAGACGCGATCGAGATCCTCATAGCGCGACAGCATGACCGAGCCATCGGCGAAACGCTTCAGGGGCGCGTGCTCCAGAAGTGCGTGATAGACCGGAAACGGATCGTTCACGAAGCCCGCGGGCAGCGCTGTCAATTCAAAGTCCTCCGCCAGTTTCTCGCCATTGGTTGCAGCGTTGTCTGCCGTTTTTGTCATGCTTTCCTCCCGGAAGCGGCCCCACCGCCTCCTCTCAACAGTATTATTGACCGACCAGTCGGTTTATGCAAGTCTGCCTTCACCGACGCCGTTGGGAGGAGCCTAGATGTCACATATGCAACTGTCTCCACAGGAGATCGCAGAGCGCAGCGCGCAGGCAATGTGGGCGCGCGACGACGCTTCCAAATGGCTGGGATGCAGCCTCGATGCGGTCGCACCCGGCAGCGCCACCCTGTCGATGACGGTGGAGACGCACCACACGAACGGGCACGACATCTGCCACGGCGGCTACATCTTCACTCTGGCGGATTCCGCCTTCGCCTTTGCGTGCAACTCCTACAACCAGATCGTTGTCGCGCAGCACAATTCCATAACCTTCATTGCGCCCGGCGCGCTCGGCGACCGGCTTACGGCGGTTGCGCGCGAGGTGGCGCGGTTCGGGCGCTCGGGCATCTATGATGTGCGCGTGGAGAATCAGGACGGCAAAGTCATCGCGGAGTTTCGCGGCAATTCCCGCGTCATTGGCGGCAAGCATTTTGAGGAAGACGCCTGACGGCATCCTCATCTTCGGGAGAGAACGATGAAAGACCTGACCCCCAAAAAGGAAGACCTGGACCCGATCGAAATCGCCTCGCGCGATGAAATCCAGGCCCTGCAGCTCGTGCGCCTCAAATGGTCGCTCAAGCACGCCTATGAAAACGTGCCGCATTACAGGAAGAGTTTTGACGCCGCCGGCGTTCATCCCGACGATCTGAAGCAGCTTTCCGACCTGTCGAAATTCCCTTTCACGGTAAAGACGGACCTGCGCGACAATTATCCGTTCGGCATGTTCGCCGTGCCGCGCGAGAAGGTGGCGCGCATTCACGCCTCGTCCGGCACGACCGGCAAGCCGACCGTTGTCGGCTACACCGCCCAGGACATCGACACCTGGGCCGAGGTGATGGCGCGCTCGATCCGCGCATCGGGCACACGGCCGGGTGATGTGGTGCATGTCGCCTATGGCTATGGGCTCTTCACCGGCGGGCTTGGCGCGCATTATGGGGCTGAACGGCTCGGGGCAACCGTAGTGCCGGCTTCCGGCGGCATGACGGCACGCCAGGTCACGCTGATCGAGGATTTTCAGGCGCAGACCATCATGGTCACTCCCTCCTATATGCTGTCGATTTTGGATGAATACCGCGCGCAGGGGCTCGACCCGCGCAAGAGCCCGCTTCAGGTGGGAATTTTCGGCGCAGAGCCATGGACCAACGCCATGCGTGCCGAGATCGAAGATGCATTCGACATGCACGCGGTCGACATTTACGGCCTGTCGGAAGTGATGGGGCCAGGCGTGGCCAACGAATGCGTGGAGACCAAGGACGGGCTGCACATCTGGGAAGATCATTTCTATCCCGAGATCATCGACCCGGAGACCGGCGAAGTGCTGCCGGATGGCGAAATGGGCGAACTGGTGTTCACCTCGCTCACCAAGGAGGCCTTCCCCATCGTGCGCTACCGCACCCGCGACCTGACGCGGCTTCTGCCGGGCACGGCGCGCTCGATGCGCCGTATGGAAAAGATCACCGGCCGCTCGGACGACATGATGATCCTGCGCGGCGTCAACGTCTTCCCCACCCAGATCGAGGAGCAGATCCTTACCGTTGACGGGCTCGCACCGCATTTCCAGATCGAGCTGACGCAGGAAGGCCGCATGGATGCGATGACGATCCATGTGGAGATGGAATCGCTCGAAGCCGGCGAGGAAGTGCGGCTCGCCGCCTGCCGTCAGCTCGGCGAACGCATCAAGGATGTGGTCGGCGTGACGGTGCGCGTCCACGCGGCCGACCCCGGCAGCGTGGCCCGCAGCCAGGGCAAGGCCGTGCGCATCGTCGACAAGCGGGTGAAACAGTGACATCGCCGCACATTCACAAGCATCCACCGTGTGAGAGCTGCTAATGGCCCGCACCCGCGCCAAGGATTATGACGACAAGCGCGACGCCATGCTGCATGGCGCAGCGCGCATCTTCGCGCGCGACGGCTACGACCGCGCCTCGATGAACCAGCTTGCAACGGAACTGGGCGTCTCGAAGGCCCTTCTCTATCACTATTACACCTCCAAGGAGGCACTGCTTTTCGACATCATCGAAACGCATCTTCAGGAACTTGTGGAAGCGGTGGAGGAGGCCGACCGGCCGGAGGCCCCGCCTCAGGAGCGCCTTGAAGGGCTGGTGACGGCCCTGCTCGAAGCCTACCGCGACGCCGACAACGAACACCGCGTCCAGCTTTCCGGTCTGCAGCTTCTGCCGGATGCGCAGCAGGAAGAGCTGAAGGCGCTGGAACGCCGGCTGGTGGCAATCTTCGCCGAGGCCATACGGCAGGTGAACCCCGACGCCTTCGACAGTCGGCCCCTTCTGAAACCGGCAACGATGAGCCTGTTCGGCATGCTCAACTGGTTCTACATGTGGTTCCGCGAGGATCGCGGTATTTCCCGGCAGGACTATGCGAAACTCGCCACCCACCTGCTTGTGAGCGGTGTAAAGGAGCTTCCCTGACAATCTTGCCCGTCCGGCGATCCCGTGGCATTTGGAAAAGATGGATGTGCCGACAGAACCTGCCGAAACCGCCCTTGCCGGCCTGATCGATCGCCTGCACCGGCGTGGACGCGTTCGGGTCTGGTCACTGGTGATCACCCTTTTTGGCGACGCAATCGTGCCGCGTGGCGGTGAAGCGCCGCTTGCCGGTCTTCAGGAAGTGATGGCGCGGCTCGGCATCGAGGCCGGCGCCCTTCGCACGGCGATGTCCCGGCTTGCCAGCGATGGATGGGTGGTGCGCGAACGGCGCGGCCGCAACTCGTTCTTCTCGCTCGACCGGCACGGCCAGCACGCCTTCGACCTTGCGACGCGGCGCATCTATGCAGCCGGTGCGCCCGATTGGGATGGCTCATGGACTGTTGCCATCGCAGCACCCGGCAGCAACGGCGTGCACGACGAGGCACTGAAGGAACACGGCTTTCTGAAGATCGCCGATGGTGTCTATCTCCTGCCGCGCACCCCCGGGCCAGATGACGGCACGACCTCCGGCGCCCCGCCACTGAGCGACATGCTGGTCATCCACGGTTCCAGCGCCGAGCATCCCGAAATGCTGCGGAGCCTGTGGCCCTCTGACGAGATTGGCGAAGCCTATCGCGAACTCATTGCCGAATATTCGGCCCTTGCCGGCAGCCTTGCTGCGTCCCCGCTTCCCGCCCCGGTGGACGCCATGGCCGCACGCACCCTGCTCATCCACGATTGGCGGCGGATCGTCCTGCGCGATCCCGGCCTGCCAATGGCCCTCCTGCCGGAGGACTGGCCCGGCGAAGAAGCACGAACGCTGGTACGCGAAGTCTATCGACGCCTGATGGAGCCGAGCGAAAACTGGCTCGATCAGGCCGGCCTGCCACCACTTGTGAATGCGGACAGTTTCCTGCACCGTTTCGGCCGGTGAAGCATTTCCCTGAAACGAGGAGCGGCTCCAGTCCTCACCTCTCGGGCGAAAGCGCCAGGATTACCAGACCAAGAATGGTGAGGACCGCGCCTGCCATGACCGAAAGGCTCGCCCATCCATGGCCGAGCAGCCCTTCAAACATGATGATCAGTGTCGGCGTCAGATAGTTGTAGGCCAGCACCTTGGAGGCCGGCAATCGCAGGGCGGCAAACTGCAGCAGGAAAAATGTGCCGGCCGTGGTGAAGATTGCAAGATAGAAGATCGCGATCCAGGTGATGGAGGGCAAGGCAGTCCAGTCCGTCGCAGCGATTTCGCCGATGCCGTAAAGAGCGATCAGAACGCCGGTCGCCAGAAGCGTCCAGAATGTGAAGGCGATCACCGGTTCGCCGCGATTGTAAAGCCGGACGAGCGACGCATAGGCTGCGTGTCCGACGACACCGGCGAAGAAAATGAGCTCGCCCTCGCCAATGTCGAAACGGCGCATCGCCTCGAAATCCCCGTCGAAAATGACCCACACGGAACCGAGCCCGGCCAGAACGAGGCTTGGAATAACCAGCCCGCGCGGCACCTGCCGCAGAAAAAGAAAACCGAAAAACGCGCTGAGCAGCGGCATCAGCGTGAACACGGCCCCGGTGGAAACGGGGCTTGTCATGCCGAGTGCCATGAACATGGTGACGAAATAGAACGCCATCAGCCCACCCAGGACCAGAAAGCGCCACGGGGCTTTTGGAAAGGGGAGAGGCTGACGCAGCACGAAACGCACCACCAGCCCCATGAAAAGGATGCCGATCAGAAAGCGCGCCGCATTGAGCGCGACCGGGCCAATATGTGGCGCGGCAAGCGACCCCAGCGAGAAGGAACCAGCCACGAGCGTGGCAAAGCCAAGCATGGCCAGATGCCCAAGCCGCTTCTCCACGCCTGTTGCACTAGCGCGATGCGCCTCACGCCGCGCCGCTTTCAACTCTGCGGTGTCCGTCAAGCCGGCCTCCCCATTGTGCCCGCTTGTTTAAAGAAAAAGCCCGCAAACCGAAACCGGTTTCCGGGCTCTTCTCGAGAATGACGGACGCTGGATCAGCCATTGGCCATGATCAGCAGAAACCCACCGGCAAGTGCAACATTGGAGACGACGCCGTTGATCCGCGCCACACGGTCCGCCCCTTCATGATCCCAGAAATTGTCAAAGATCAGGGTTGCGGTAACGAGGAAGACAATCAGCGAAGCCGCCGCATAGACGGGGAAAACGCCCGCCGCCAGCAACGCACCTGCGCCGCACTGAAGCGCAATCCCGGCGAAAAGCACCACCTTTGCCAGAGGCACCCCGCGGGCTGCGAGAGCGCCGGTTAAAAAGGGGACGTTGGCGAGATTACGCAATCCTGCGAAGACGAATGCCCCACCAAGGAGCAGGCTCCCCAGAAAAGGCAGAAGCATGAAATCGGAAAGGAACATGGCTTTCTCTTTCAAAAGCCCCACCCTCGGCGGGTGGGGCTGTGGCGCCCAGCGTGATCAGGCGGCGGCGATTTCCTGATCGCTGACGACTGGATGAACGGAGCGGAACGGGATCGCAATCCGGTTCCACACATTGATCAGCCCAACGAGCACGGAGAGCTGCACCAGCTCCTCCTCGCTAAAATGCTCCAGCATCTCCGCGTAAAGCGCATCTTCGACCGGACCGTCGGAAATATTCGTCAGGCGCTCGGTCCAGGCCAAAGCGGCACGTTCGCGCTCGGTGTAAAGCGGCGATTCCCGCCATGCCGAGACGAGATGCACGCGTTGCTCGCTCTCACCGTCGCGCCGCGCCTCGCGGGTGTGCATGTCGACGCAATAGCTGCAGCCGTTGATCTGCGAGGCACGCAGGTTCACCAGATGGATCAGCCGATGGTCGAGACCCGATCTGTCCACGGCCTTCTTCAGGTTCAGCACAGCGCCGATCAGTTCCGGGGCGATCTTCATGTAGTTCAGACGTTCCTGCATGATCATATCCTTTCTCTGCGGGAAACCGGTTTGCGGCCTAGGGGCGCTGATGGCGCTCCACAAAGGCACAGCCGAATGCGAGCGCGCGGGGATCAGCGCCTGCCTGATAATCCGCGATCACATCTGAGAGCCGCGTCTTGCGCAGCTCCGCGCGATAGGCCTGCTCGGCCCGCAGCATCGCAGCGTTGATGCCGCATGGCCGCGTGTAAGCCCGGGGCTCCAGCGCCCCCGGCCCGCGCTGGCGGATCTCCGCACAGCGAAAAGCCGGCTTCGGCCCTTCAATGGCCAGCACCACATCGAGCAGGGTGATCGCATCGGCCGACAGCGCCAGCCGATAGCCGCCATGCGGACCGGAGACCGATTCCAGAATCCCCGCCGCCGCCAGCGTCTTCAGATGTTTCAGGAGATAGCTCGGCGAAAGCCCGTGATACTCGGCAAGCGCGCTGGCGGGCATGGTTCGCCCCTCCTCCAACTGCGCCAGAAGCGTGGCGCAGTGGATTGCCGCTTCAACACCTTCACTCAGCTTCATCTCGCTCTCCTAATTATGGATGATACATATCCCGGATATTTTATATCCACAATATGGATACGACAGACTTCTGACTCTTCCTGACAAAAGATCGAAGGGAGACCTAACCGAGCTTGCGCAAAAGACCGGCGAGCAACCGCAACTCCCCGTCATCAAGCCGGCCTCCGATGGTCTCCGCAAGCGCCTCCCCATAAACGCGCCACATGCGTGCGCGCGTTGACTTGCCTTCGGCGGTGATGGACAGAACCTGCCCCCGCCGGTCTTCCGGGCATGCGCAGCGCTCCACAAGACCGGCTCTGGCCAGGCGCTCCACCAGCCGGGAGAGATTGTACTGCTCAAAGAGCATTGCCTGCTCCAGCTCGAACGGACGGAGACCCGCCTCACCTGCCTTTTCCAGCTCCCAAAGCGCATCGTACCAGGCCATCGGCGGCAGGCTCTCCGCCTTCAGCCGTGCCTCGAAGGTCGCGAAAGCCAGTCGATAGGCGCGCGCCAGCGCAACCCAGGCGGAAACGGCGGCGTCATCAGGTGTGGAGGTCATGCTTCACCAAAATGTTATTAGATGCAATTGCATCCAGTTTGACAAGTCTAAACCGGCAATATAAATGCAATTGCATCGACATCAACCATGAACGAGCGATCCCATGCCTCAAATGCCCACATTGATCTCCTTCGACCTCTGCCCCTATGTGCAGCGTGCGGCCATCGTCCTTGCCGAAAAGGACGTGGCATTCGAGCGCGTCGACATAGATCTTGAAAACAAGCCCGACTGGTTTCTGAAGATTTCGCCGCGCGGCAAGGTGCCCGTCCTGCGGGTCGGTGATGACGTGCTGTTCGAAAGCGCAGCGATCGTCGAGTATCTGGACGAAACCGAAACACCTCGCCTCCATCCCGAAAATCCCGTCACCCGCGCCCGGCATCGCGCCTGGATGGAGTTCGGTTCGGCTGCCCTCTCTGACATCTGGACGCTCGAGACAACGAAGGACGAGGCCGCCTTCGACGCCGCAATCACCGCGTTGAAAGAGAAATTCGCACGCATCGAAAACGAACTCGGCGAAGGGCCTTTCTTCGCCGGCAACCGCTTCACAATTGTCGACGCGGTGTTTGCGCCGGCCTTCCGCTATTTCGATGTCTTCGACGAGATTGCCGATCTGGGTGTCTTCGATGGCCTCCCCAGGACACAAAAGTGGCGCAAAACGCTCGCCGAGCGCGCTTCGGTGCGCGAAGCCGTGGTGCATGACTATCCCGAACGGCTGAAGCGCTTTCTGGAGAAGAAAGATGGCGTGATCCTGCGTCGGCACGCAGTCACCGCCTGAGCACAAACGGGAGCGGCGGCATCCCGCCGCCGCTCACCACTGCTACTCGGCAGCCACCCTGGACGGATTGTTGGGATGTGTCGTCCAGTTGGCATAAGAGGGCTGAACTTTTTCACCCGTGCGCTTGTCGAGCGCACCGGCGGCCAGCGGCACCATGTCGATGCAGCCTTCCACCGGACAGACATTGACGCACAGATTGCAGCCGACGCACTCCTCTTCGATCACCTCGAAATGGCGTTTTCCGTCCACCATGGCGGTGATGGCCTGATGCGACGTGTCCTCGCAGGCGATGTGGCAGCGACCGCATTTGATGCACTGATCCTGATCGATCCGCGCCTTGGTGACGTAGTTTAGATTAAGATACTGCCAGTCGGTCACGTTTGGTGTTGCCCGGCCGATCACATCATCGAGCGTGGCATGCCCCTTGGCGTCCATCCAGTTTTCCAGCCCCTCGATCATCTCCTCGACGATCTTGAAGCCATAGGTCATGGCGGCGGTGCACACCTGCACCGTCCCTGCCCCAAGCGCCAGGAACTCGGCGGCATCGCGCCATGTGGTGACACCGCCGATGCCGGAAATCGGCAGACCGGCAGTCTCGGGATCGCGCGCGATCTCGGCCACCATGTTGAGCGCGATGGGTTTAACCGCAGGGCCGCAATAACCGCCGTGAGAGCCCTTGCCGTCAATGGTGGGCTCGGGCGCAAAGCTGTCTAGGTCCACTCCCGTGATCGAGTTGATCGTGTTGATCAGCGAAACCGCATCCGTGCCCCCGGCATGAGCGGCACGGGCCGGTTTACGCACATCGGTGATGTTCGGTGTCAGCTTGGTGATGACAGGCATGCGCGTGGTCTGCTTGCACCAGCGCACGACCATCTCGACATATTCGGGCACCTGCCCCACGGCGGAGCCCATGCCGCGCTCGCTCATACCGTGCGGACAGCCAAAATTGAGCTCAATGCCGTCCGCTTCGGTTTCCTCCACCAATGGCAGGATCGCCTTCCAGGCCGCTTCCTCACAGGGCACCATGAGCGAAACCACCAGTGCCCGGTCAGGCCAGTTCTTCTTCACCTGCTTGATCTCGCGCAGGTTCAGATAAAGATCGCGGTCGGTGATGAGCTCGATATTGTTGAGGCCGAGCAGCCGGCGGTCAGCCCCCCAGATCGCGCCATAGCGCGGCCCATTGACATTGACGACCGGTGGGCCCTCCTCGCCAAGCGTCTTCCAGACGACGCCGCCCCAGCCCGCCTTAAAGGCGCGCTCGACATTGTAGGCCTTGTCCGTGGGCGGCGCGGAAGCAAGCCAGAACGGATTGGGAGACTTGATACCAACGAAATTGCTGCGAATGTCTGCCATGGGTTTCTCGCTCCTCAGCCGGCCAATGCGCGGTGGATGCTCTCGGCCGCGTCGCGCCCCTGCGCGACCGCCGAAACGGTGAGATCGTCGCCGCCGGCGATGCAATCGCCACCGGCCCAGACCTTCGACATGGAGGTTCGCCCTTCCTCGTCCACCTTGATGCGATGCCCCTCAAGCGCAATCGATGCGCCGGACCCGTTCAGAACCCCGGCCTCGAAAGACTGGCCGATGGCCTTGAACACCTGGTCGGCGCGCAGGGTCAGTGTCTCACCGGTGCCTGAAAGCTTTCCGTCCTTCAGTGCCGTGTATTCAAGTTCGATCCCCGTGACCCTGCCCTTGTCGGCAAGAATGCGCCGGGGCTGCAGCCAGTGCCGGATGACAACGCCTTTGGAGGCGGCCAGATCCTGTTCGAACTCCGATGCGTTCATGTGTTCCTGGCCCCGGCGATAGCAGATCGTCACCTCCTCGGCGCCAAGGAGCCTTGCCTGAACGGCAGCGTCGATGGCCGTCATCCCGCCGCCGATCACGACGACACGGCGACCGACCGGCAGGCTGGCGAGATCCTGCGCCTGACGCAGATGTGCGATGTAATCCACCGCGCTCTCCACGCCTTCAACATCTTCACCCTCAGCGCCGAGCGCGTTGACGCCGGCCAGCCCCATGCCGAGGAACACGGCGTCGAAATCCCGGCTAAGGTCACCGAGCGAAAAGTCCCGCCCCAGCGCCTTGCCTTCCTCAAGCGTGATGCCGCCAATCGCCATCACATAATCCACCTCGGCCTGGGCAAACCCGCCCAGCGTCTTGTAGGCGGCAATGCCGAACTCGTTGAGGCCGCCAGGCTTTGATCTAGCCTCGAAGATGGTGACGTCATGCCCGTGCATGGCCAGTCGATGGGCGCAGGCAAGCCCCGCAGGCCCGGCCCCGACAATGGCAACCCGCTTGCCGGTTGGCGCGGCACGCTCATAAAACTGTGCGCCTGCGGCCATCGCCACATCGGTGGCATAGCGTTGCAGACGGCCGATCTGCACCGGCTTGCCCTCCGCTTCTTCACGCACGCAGGCTTCTTCGCACAGCGTCTCCGTCGGGCAGACGCGGGCGCACATACCGCCAAGAATGTTCTGGTCGAAGATCGTCCTGGCAGACCCCAGCGGATTGTCCGTGGCGATCTGGCGGATGAACATGGGTATGTCGATCGATGTCGGACACGCCGTCATGCACGGCGCATCGAAGCAGAAGTAACAGCGATCCGCCTCCACGGCCGCCTCATGGCGGTCGAGCGGTGGATGCAGGTCGGAGAAGTTCCTGTCGTACTCCTCACCGGAAAGGCGGCCGGCGGCGATGCCGTCCGCATAGAGACCATCAGCCATTCCGTATTCCCCTTTTATTATTGGGGAAAGGCTAACGCAGTTTCATTTTTTTATCAATCGGTCAAATTTTGACGCGCCGCACATCTCTTTGAAAATAAAGATGAATTCTATAATCATATTTTAAGCTGCAGATATTCCTTGCCAAAACGCCGCCGTACAGGTCGGCGTTTTAAAGGATCCGCTGCCGACCCTCACTCAGTAGACTTCGATGGAACGAATGTCGTCGGTATAGTAATCGCGCAGGCGTCGCATGCTGCGCTCAATCGTTTCACACCAGCCCGTCAAATTGCGCCGCTCGCAGATACGCGCCTCGGCCCCGCCCTCAAGACGGACGGACGCAATGCGACCGATCCATTCACGCGGCAACCGTGGGCTTCCGTCACCCGCATCGAAACAGAGGCTCGCCCCGCGAAAATCCGCCCCTTCATAGAAACAGGCCCGGCGCATGGGCTCAAAATCCTGCTCATCCCCTGCCCGACGGCGAAGCACGCGAAAAGTGGAAGCCGCGTCACCTCGGCGAAGCAACGGCACGTCGCGCGTGAGCAGGCTGCAGCGCCCGTCATAATCGGGCCGCGGACACATTTCGACCGATGTGCGCTCTCCAACCCGGATCGATGCGCTGCGCCCGCGCAAGCCGCGCACGTCATCTCCGATCCCCGCACAATACCGGCGGCCCTCGAAATTCGGGCGATCATAGAAGCACGCATTGCGCGGCGTGGGGCGTCGATCCCCGCCAGCCCCTCCGACCACTTCAAACGCCCTGTCGCGGTCGCGCTCGTCCAGTTCGCGCATCACGAAGTCAAAGATTTCAAGGCCAATCAGGGCACCGACATCCGAAATCGGTCGATCCCCATAACGCGGACGAGTGTCACGCAGATACCGCGCGGAAACCCACCCGGTGCGCCCGGCATAGCCAACCTCGCACCACGCGTAGCGGCGCGTGCACCGCAGTGTCGCAACACGCGCGCCGCGCGGGATGGTGAGAACGGCTCTATGGCGCACGCCCGGCCCCTCGCGCAGCTTCAAATCAGCCGTCGCCTCGGCTGCCACGCCACGCCGCGCGTGGGCGTCATCCGAGAAAGAAACCGACAAACCGGCAAAGATCAGCAACACAAGCAAAATCTGAACGATCCGGGCAGGCACGCGACTCTCCTTCGCATATCGACTGGCCGGCGCAAAGTGCTGCAAAGTCGTGACGATATCCAGAAGAGATCGCTTAAAATGCGTGACAGGATCGGGATCAGCGCGGCTTCTTGCCGAACACCCGCACATACTCCTCGACACCGCCCTTTGCGAGTGCCTTGGCCTGTTTCACCCAGTCATCGCGCTCGATGCGTCCCTTGAAGCTCAGATGATCGTCCACCCAGTCGCGCTCGGCCTTCTTCCAGGCTGAGATCTGCGCAAAGGTGTAGATTCCGAGATCGTTGAGCCGCGTCTCCAGCTTCGGCCCCACGCCGGAAATCAGCTTCAGATCATCCGGCTTTTTGGGCTTGCGGATGCGGGCGGGCTTCGCCTCTTTTGCCGTCTTTGCGGTAGCCGGCTTGACGCGGGCGGATGCGGCCTGACGCCCGCCTCCGGCCTCCGCCTGAACACGTTTCGGCGAGGAGGAGCCCGGCACGGCCGACAGGCCTGCCGCAGAAGCCCTGACCGGCTTTCGACCTCCGGCAATCGGCCGGATTTCGCCCTTTGCCTTCGGTTTCTGACTGGCCGCCTTTGCCTTCCCCTGCCGGCGCGCCGATTTGCCGGTTTTCCGTGGCGCATCGAAACTGATCACCGGCTCCATGGATTTCAGAACGTCATCGTCCAGCCAGCAAAGGCTGAAATGTCCGTTGCCCAGATCCTTCAACGGCGGCACCTCCCGTTCGCACTTGCCGCCCGGAACCTGGTCCTTGTACCGGCATCGTGTCTGGAAAGGGCACCCTGAGGGCGGATTCATCGCCGAAGGAATATCGCCTTCCAAGACGATATGCTTCTTGCGCACGGAGGTATCGGCAATCGGGATCGCCGAGAGCAGAGCCTCCGTATAGGGATGATAGGGCGGCGCGAATATCTGGTCGGTCGTCCCCTGCTCCACGATATGGCCGAGATACATGACGACCACCCGGTCGGCCAGATAGCGCACCACGGAAAGGTCATGGCTGATGAACAGCATGGTGGTCTTGTTCTTGCGCTGAATGTCCATCAGAAGCTCGGTCACCGCCGCCTGCACGGAAACGTCAAGCGCGGAGACGGGCTCGTCCGCCACCACCACCTTGGCATTGCCGGCAAACGCGCGGGCGACACCGATGCGCTGCTTCTGCCCGCCGGAAAGCTGGCGCGGCATGCGCTCGGCAAAGGCGCGTGGCAGCTTTACCAGATCGAGCAGTTCCAGCATGCGCAGCCTGCGTTCGGCCAGCGTGTTGCCGATGTTGAACTTCTCCAGCGTGCGCACGATCTGCGAACCGACAGAGTGGCTTGGATTGAGTGTGTCGAACGGGTTCTGAAACACCATCTGGATGCCGGCGACCGTGCCTGTATTCCGGTCTTCGACAGGCGTCGACTGAATGGGTTCGTTTGCGAGCACCACCTCGCCATCGGTGGCCGTTTCCAGCCCGAGAAGCACCTTGGCGAGGGTCGATTTTCCGCAGCCGGATTCGCCAACAATCGCAACGGTTTCGGATTCCCGCGCCTCAAAGCTGATCTGCTCATTGGCCTTGACGGTCTTGGTATCACCGCCACCAAAAATGCTGTTGGCGGCCACGTGATAGTATTTCTTGAGATTTTCGATGCGCAGCATCGGCTTGCCGGGCTCGATCGGCTCTTTGTCTACAAGCGCGCCTTCCGGCAGCGCGCTCCAGTCGATCTCATCAAAGCGCAGGCAGCGCGAATGGTACCGCTCATGCCCTTCAACCGGCAGCATCGGCACTTCGCCCGCATCGCACAGGCCTTCCTTGAAATGCTGGCAGCGTGGGCCGAAATTGCAGCCCTTTGGGCGCTCGTGCGGCAGCGGCAACTGGCCGGGAATGGCAATCAGCGGCCTCTCGTTCTTGTCGGCACCCGGCAGCGGAATGGAGCGGAAGAGCCCTTGCGTATAGGGATGGCGCATCCGGTCGAACACGTCTTCGACACGGCCCGTCTCCACCGCCTCGCCCGAATACATCACCGTAACGCGGTCGCAGGTCTCCAGGATAAGGCCGAGATTGTGCGACACGAAGATCATCGACGTGCCGTATTTCTTCCCGAGCCCCTTCACCAGTTCGACGATGCCGGCTTCAACCGTAACGTCGAGTGCAGTCGTCGGCTCGTCGAGCAGAAGCAGTGCCGGCTTGGAAAGGAGCGCCATGGCGATGACGATACGCTGCTGCTGGCCGCCGGAGAGCTGGTGCGGATAGGACCGCATCATGCGTTCGGGGTCCGGCAGACGCACCGCCTCAACCATTTCCAGCGCCCGGCGCCGCGCCTCCTCCTTCGAGACATTGTCGTGAATGAGCGGCACTTCCATGAGCTGCTGGCCGATCTTCATGGCCGGGTTGAGGCTCGCCATCGGCTCCTGATAGATCATGGCGATCTCATTGCCCCGAATCTGGCGCAGTTCCTCCTCGCTCATCTCGGCCATGTCGCGGCCCTTGAACCTGATGCGGCCACCGACGATCTGCCCGACATTGGACAGGTCGCGCATGATGCCGAGTGAAACGGTTGACTTGCCGCAGCCGGATTCACCAACGATGCCCATCGCCTCGCCGGGCATGACCTCGCAGGAAAAATCCATCACCGCCGGGATTTCGCCGGCACGCGTGAAGAAGGAGATGGAGAGGTTTTCGATTTCGAGGATCGGCTTACCGCTCTTCTGGCCGCGTGTGATGCTGATGGCTTCGTTCATGGCGTCGCTCTCAGTGTTCATCCTCAATCCTTCAGCGATTGTTCACGCAGCGCGTCGGCAAGCAGGTTCAGCCCGAGCACGAAGGACATGAGGGCAAAAACGGGCGGCAGCGCCGGGTGCACATAGGCCCTGAGCAGACGGCTCGATTCCTTGATGCCAGTACCCCAGTCCGGGCTTTCAGGCGCAAGGCCAAGGCCGAAATAGCCGAGCGTTCCAAGAAGGATGGTCGTGTAACCGATACGCAGGCACACATCGACGATGAGCGGCCCGCGCGCATTGGGCAGCACTTCCCACAGCATGATGTACCAGGGCGTTTCACCACGCGTCTGGGCAGCCGCTACATAGTCCCGTGTCTTGATGTCCATCACCAGCCCGCGAACGATGCGGAAAACGCCCGGGGAAGAAGCAAACACCACGGCCACGAAGATGTTGAGCTGGTTGGAGCTGATCGAGATGATGCCGAGCGGATCGGCATCGAACACGAGCCCCACATAGGCCCAGCCGCCGATCAGGAGCGTAAGCGCAAGCTGGATGGCCAGAAGCTGCGGACGGCTGCGAAAACGCGTCCAGAACAGGGTCACGAAGAACACGATCGGGAAGATGAAGAAAACACCCGCCATCCATTGTGGAATTGGCGTCTCGCGGATGCCCGGCGTCACCAGAAGGTAGAAGAGCAGGATAACGGGAAAGGCGAGGACCAGATTGGCCAGGAACGACAGAAAACTGTCGATCCGCCCGCCATAATAGCCGGCCGGCAGGCCGAGCGTGGTGCCCACCATGAGGGCGAAGAGCGTCGCCGCAGGCGCGATGATCAGAACGATCTGGCTGCCATAGACCATGCGCGAGAACACGTCGCGCGCCAGCCTGTCCCCGCCGAACAGAAAGGCCTGCCCGGTTTCCGGTTCGATGGCGCCCGGCAGAACATTCTTCATGATCGGAAACTGCGCCAGCGGGTCGAAAGGCGCGACCGTACCCGCGAAGATCGCCGTAAACAGCCAGAAAAAGCAGATCATGACGCCGGCAACGCCGACACCCGTCTCAAACAACTGGCCGTAGAGGCCGAGCCGTTCACGGAAGCTCGTGCTGAACAGCAGAATGACCGCCAGCGCGATCCACACCGGCCAGAAGCGCGCCAGCACGCCAAAGATGATGCCGAAGGTTCCAAGGGTTTCTATCTGCATCGCGTGTCCTCCCTACTGCACGCGAATGCGCGGGTTGAGATAGGCATAGCCCACATCCGAAATGAGCTGGGTGGACAGGACGACGAAGACCGACACCAGAGAACAGCCTAAAAGCAGATCGATGTCGTTGTTGCTTGCCGCCTCCACCAGGGTGAAGCCAAACCCCTGATAGCGGAACATCACTTCCACGATGACGACACCGGTCAGAAGCCAGGGAAACTGCAGCATGATGACCGTGAAGGGTGCGATCAGCGCATTGCGCAGCGCGTGCTTGATCACCACGGCGCGGAAGCCCAGCCCCTTGAGGCGGGCGGTACGGATATATTGCTGCGTCATGACCTCCACCATGGAGGCCCGTGTCATGCGCGCGATATAGCCGATGCCGTAAATCGCCATCGTCATCACCGGCAGGGTGAAATTGTAGAAGGAGATACCCTGCCTTGTCGCGGTCGCGGCTGATCCGTTCAACCATCCTAGCCATGAAGCGAAGATCACGGCGAAGATCACGCCGGACACATATTCAGGCGTTGCCGTGGTCGCGATCGATGCGACGGACAGTGTTCGGTCCGTTCGTGTGCCCTCCCGCATCCCGGCAAGAACGCCGATCAGAAGTGCGACGGGAACCATCACCACCATGACCCAGAACATCAGGATGCCGGTAGCGCCAAGGGCCGGAAAGAGCTTTTCGGCAACAGGCACCTTGAACTTGGTTGAACAGCCAAAGTCGCCCTGCAGGATGCCGCCGTAATAGGGTTCCGCCGGTTCATCGCAATAGGAAAACCGCGGTGAAGCCACCCCGGTTTCCGGGTCGATATTTGGCTGTTTCTGCACAACGCCGAGCCACTGGCCGTACCGTACGAAGAAATTCTGGCGATAACCGTTTTTCTGCAGCCAGCTTTCGAGCTGCTCAGCTGAGGAGCGCATGTCGAGCTGACTGATGGCGAGCTTCTTCAGATTCGGTTCCAGATTGACCAGAAAGAAAACGACAAGGGTCAGACACAGCATCGTCAATGCCATGACGCCCAGACGTCTCAGAATAAACCCAAGCACGGTTTCCCCTTCCCCCGTTGACGGAGGTTGTTATTGATTGCCTGCGCAAAAGGGGGCCTTTCGGCCCCCTGATGTCCGGTCTCAGCCCTCGTCGAGCCAGACCTTTTCCAGATCGATCTCAAAGGTCTGGTGCATCCCGTGGTTCTTCACGGCCTCCACCGAGTGGTTATAGAGCTTGCGCCAGTAGGGCTGGAGAATGATGCCCGAGCCCTGGATGATCTCCTCGATCTTCTTCATCACCTCGCGGCGATTGTCCGGATCGGGAATGGCCAGCGCCTCCTCGATCAGCTTGTCGAGCTCCGGATTGGAATAGGCGGATTCGTTCCACGCCTCGCCCGTGCGATAAGCGAGCGCCACCACCTGGATGCCTAGCGGACGCATGTTCCAGTTGGTCATGGAGAAGGGATACTTCGTCCAGTCGTTCCAGAAGGTGGAGCCGGGCAGCACCGTGCGTTTCACCTTGAAGCCGGCCTCGCGCAACTGGGCGGCGATGGCGTCGCCCGTGTTCTTGTGCCAGTCCTCGTCCACGGTGATGAGCTCGTGCTCATGGTCCATCTGGCCGGCCTCTTCCATGAGCGCCTTGGCCTCGTCCAGATTGCGCTCAAGCTTCGGCAGCTCCGCATATTCAGGATGGATCGGGCAGACATGGTGGTTCTCGGCCACCTCGCCGGCATTGTTGTAGCCAAGCGCCAGAACGGTCGTGTTGTCGACCGCGCGCTGCAGCGCGCGGCGCACCTTCTCGTCATCATAAGGCTTGTTGTTGACATTGGTGCGCGCCACGATCGTTGTGGCGGTGGTGACCTCTGATTTCACCAGGCCGAGTGAATCGAGAATGTCCACGAAATCGGCGGTGGTCTCGTAGTTCGTATGGATTTCTCCGGACTCAAAGGCGCTGACGGTCGCGGACGGATCCGTGCCGTAGTCGATGAACTCGATGCCATCGAGATAGGCTTCGCCACCCCACCATTTGCCGTCGGCCCGCTTCTTCAGCTCCACCCGGTTGCCCACTTCGTAGGACACCAGCTCGAAGGGGCCGGTGCCAATGGGATTGGCGACAAAATCGCGGCCCGTCTCGTCAAAGCTCGGATGAACGATGAGGGCCGGATAGTCCGACATGCCGGGGATGATCGAAATATCGGGCGCCGACAGGTTGAGCTTCACCGTCATGTCGTCGACCTTCTCGATCGCGCCCTCGCGCGCCTTCTTGGTCTCCGGATCGACGAGCGAGGCCATGCGGGCCGGCATGGAATTGCCCTCCACCGTCTGGTCGCACCAGCGGTTGAAATTGTAGATCACGTCATCTGCCGTGAAGGCATCGCCATTGTTCCAGGTCACGCCCGGGCGCACATGGAGTATGTATTCGGTCGCATCCTCGTTGACTTCCCAGCTTTCGATAAGCTTGCCCTCGAAGGTGAAATCGCGCGTGTACTTCACCAGCGGCTCAAGTGTCTGGCGCATGGCGTTTGCGATCTCCGACCAGTCGGCCGTGCGCGGGTCTTTCGGATCCTTGATGAACATTGCGACACGCAGCGTCCCGCCCATTTTCGGCTCCTGCGCCATGGCCCGCTCCGGGGCGGCGAGGCCCAGCATTCCATAGGCTGCCGCCGTCGACGCGCCGAGCGCGCTTGCGAGCGCAAGAAACTCACGCCGGTCCATTCGGCCGGCTCGTGCCTCATCCGCCATTTCGGCAACGCGGGCCGGCACCTTCTCGCCATTGCTCTTGAAAAACGTCATCGACGCACTCCCATTATCTACCGTTTTCGGTTCGCGATTAGCATTTCCCATCCCGCCCCCGATGTCAAAATTCCCAGGGTTCGGAAATCGAATTCTGCAACTTTTTCGACAATTCCAATGACGGGTTTGCGACAGTATTGCCGCAAAAACTACATGAAGAGCCGATTCCGCAACAATGAAGTATTTCACCCAACTGACAGACACTGACCCGGAACAGCGCACCGGACGGTAACGGCGCGCAACGGTCGATTGACGATGCCGGAGCCAGTTGCTAAGCGATTTCGGTTCGCTTGAGGTGCTCCGGCAGGTGTCCGCCCGCCGGAGGAAAAGGGAACACGGAACGGTCATTCTTCAATGGACCGCAGCCGTGGCTGCTCCCGCAACTGTGAGCGCTGAGGCTCCTCCAATGCCACTGGGTGCAAGGCCCGGGAAGGCGAGGCAGCCGACGAAGCGCGAGCCAGGAAACCTGCCTCAAGCCGTCACCGACCGGATGCGGGACGCTTCCGGGGCTGTGTTTCTCGCAGTGGTGGCGATTGTCATCGCTGGCGGGGGGATTGAAGTCAGGCGTCTGTCGCTCTCCAGCAAATCCGAAAATGTTGCTCGCTGGAGAAAATGCATGCTTTCAAACCGACACCGAACCTCTTTCCTGTTCAGTGCATCAGCGCTGATACTGGGCTTCTCCACGCTCACCACGCAGGCTGAAGACTTCGAGCTCGACACACTGGTCATCACCCCCAGCCGCACCCCAACGGAGGCCTCCAAAGTGGGCTCCACGGTGGAATTGATTGGGCGCGAAGAGATCGAAGAACAGTCTCTGCCGCTTGCGGTGGAATATCTTGACCTTCTGCCGGGTGTAAGCCTGTCATCGCCAGGGGGCGTGGGCGCGGAGGGCAGTCTGTCGATCCGCGGCGCACCCCGCCGCTACGTGAAAACCCTCTACAACGGCATCGACATTTCCGACCCGACCAGCACCCAGGTGCAGACATCCTACCAATATCTCCTGTCCGGGGGGCTACAGAGCATCGAAGTCCTGAAGGGCTCGCAGAGCACACTCTACGGCTCCGACGCCATTGCGGGAGTGATCAGCCTGTCGACACTGGACGACGTCGAGCCCGGCATCACCCACATCCTTCACGGTGAAGGTGGTTCGCATGGCTCGTTTGGGGGTTCCTACGGTTTCAGAGCTGGCGGCGAGCAGTCGAAACTCTCCATCAACGCCACGGGGTTCCGCACCGACGGCATCTCGGCCGCAGCCTCCGGCACCGAGCGCGACGGCTACGAGAACATCACGTTCGACGCAAATGCCGAACATGCGTTCTCCGAAGTTTTCTCCGTCTTCGGATCGGCGCTTTATATCGACGCAGAGGCCGAGTTCGACAATCAGGGTTTCGGCACCATTCTGCCGAGTGACAATCCAACGGCCACCAACCACAGCAGACAACGCGCAGGCCGCGCCGGTTTCAATCTCAACCTCATGGACGGCCGCTTCCGCAACACGGTCTCCGTTCAGGCCTTTGATCTCGAACGGTCGATTACCGGCACGGGCTTCGATGGAAGCTATAACGGTCGCCGCTACAAAGCCGACTATCAGGGCGCTTTTGACGTCAATGACTGGTTGGTCGTTCAGGGCGGCGCAGATTACGAGCGCCAGAACGCGGTCTTTCCTGCCGGCTTGTTCAATCCCGAAATTGATTCCAGTTTCTGGATTGCCGGGGTCTGGGGTGAAGCCATCGCCACACCGTTGGAAAACCTGACGCTGACCGCCGGTATCAGACAGGACGAACACAGCGAATTTGGGGGGCACACCACATATCGCGCGACTGCGTCCTATCTTTTCGATCAGACCGGGACGCGCCTGCACGGCTCCGTGGGAACCGGCTTCCGCGCGCCGAGCCTCAACGAACTCTTCGGTCCCTTCGGCGCAAACCCCAACCTTCGGCCCGAAACAAGCTTCGGCTTCGACATCGGCGTTGAGCAGCGTTTCTGGAATGGAGCGGTGGTCGCCGATCTCACCTACTTCCAGCTCGAGATAGACGATCTGATCGGCTACACGACGCACTATGAGCAGATCGCGGGCAGGTCGCGCCAGCGCGGCGTCGAGGCCTCGCTCCGCTATGCCGCGACCGACTGGCTGATCCTCACCGGTGCCTACACCTATACACACTCGGTAGACCAGAACGACGTTCGCCTGACGCGCGTGCCACGCCACGAAATCGGCCTGACCGCCAGCGTGAAACCCGCAGAGAAGTGGACAATATCGGCCTCTGCCAGGGCGGCCATGGATACGGTCGATACCGGCGGTTTCAAGCTTGACGATTATCTGCTTGTCAACGCCAAAATCGCCTACAAGCCGACCGAGGACACTGAACTCTATGTGCGGGCGGAAAACCTGCTTGATCAGGATTATCAAACGGTACGCGGCTACAACACACCCGGCTTCGGCGTCTTCGCCGGCTTCCGCGCAAAGTTCGCTCCCTGATGCTGGGGCGCCGGAAATGCCTCCCTCACCTTTCCGGCCTTGCTCTTCTGGCCGGCGCGCTTCTTGTCGCGCCGGTTTCGGCCGCGCCAAAACGCGTCATGTCGCTCAATCTGTGCACTGACCAGCTTGCCATGACGCTGGCCGGGCCGGATCAGCTCGTCTCCGTCTCCTTCCTTGCGCGCGAGCCGAGCCTCTCAATGCTGCATGAAGAAGCGCAGGCCTACCCGGTCAATCGCGGGCTTGCCGAAGAAGTGTTCCTCGAAAAACCAGACCTCGTGGTCACCGGCACCTATTCGCTCCACAACACGACCGCCCTCTTGAAAAGGCTGGGTTTTCATGTCGAGGAGTTTTCGTTCGCACAGACCCTCGAGACCATTCCGGGCGAAATCCGCCGTATGGGCGCGCTCCTCGGTCAGGAAGAGAGGGCGGAAAGAATAGCAGACGATTTCACAGGCGAACTCGAAGCAATTGCCGCACGCCAATGCGATAGGCGCCCCACCATGATCGCCTATGACCAGAACGGCATCGCGCCCGGCGGCGGCACGCTGGCCGATTCCGTGATGCGCGCCGCAGGCTTCGCCAATCTGGCCGCCGATCTCGGTGTCGTCGGTATGGCGCCCTTTCCCCTGGAACAGGTGATCGCCGCCCGGCCGGACGTCATCAGCATCAGCAGAAAACAGGACGCGCCGACACTCGGCGAACACGTGCCGCGTCATCCGGCGATTGCGGCCCTTCCCGAAACCCGCATCGGTGCATTCGTGCCCGAAGGCTCCCTGTCGTGCGGCGCCCCGGGAGTGATGGAAGCCGTGCGCGCGCTGGCCGCACTCCGCGCCGAGATCGCCCCCTGCCCGCAGGACGCGACGCAATGAAGCTCTCCACCTCGCTTGCACTCCTCGCACTCGCGCTGTTCGTTGTGTCGCTGCTGGTCGGTCCCGCCGAACTGGGCCTCGGGAACAGCATATCCGGCCTTTTCGCCGGCGGCGGCGAGGCGGCGGCCATCATCATGCGCGAAATCCGCCTGCCACGCGCCCTGCTCGGCCTTGCCATCGGTATTTCTCTCGGGCTTTCCGGCGCGGTGCTTCAGGGGTTTCTGCGCAATCCGCTGGCTGAGCCCGGCGTGATCGGCGTCTCCTCCATGGCAGCGCTCGGCGCGGTGGTGGTGTTTTACTCAGGCCTTGCCGGAAGTTCGCTCTATGCCCTTCCTGCCGGCGCGCTCATCGGGGCGCTTCTCGCCGTTCTGATCCTGCTCGCCATCGCCGCGCGCCAGGGCTCGACGCTCACGCTCATTCTCGCAGGTGTGGCGCTCTCCAGTCTCGCGGCAGCGCTCACCTCGCTGGTTCTCAACCTGTCGCCCAACCCCTTCGCCGCCTATGAGATCATCTTCTGGCTGCTGGGGTCTCTGAAGGACCGATCCATGGAGCATGTGGCACTCGCCCTGCCTCTCATGGCCTGTGGCTGGCTCCTGATCGCGCTGTCGGCCCGCGCCATCGATGCGCTCTCGCTGGGCGAGGAAGCGGCCTCCAGCCTCGGCATTCACATGGGCCGCGCACGCTTCCTGATCGTCGCCGGTGTGGCACTCTCCGTTGGCGCGGCAACGGCGGTGGCCGGAACGATCGGTTTTATCGGCCTCGTGGTTCCGCATCTCATCCGCCCGCTGACCAGCCGAATGCCAAGCAGCCTCCTTCTGCCTGCCGGCCTCGGCGGCGCCGCACTTCTCCTCGCCGCAGACATCGCCGCGCGGATCGTCCTGCCGGCTGGCGAGCTCAATGTCGGCGTTCTGACAGCACTGATCGGCGCGCCCTTCTTCCTGTGGCTCGTTGTCCGCGCCCGCCGGGAGATGCTTTGATGAACCTTCACGTCGACAATTTGAGCGTGAAGCTCGGAAAGAGACAGGTTCTCGATGCCATCAGCTTCGACATTGAACCCGGCCAGGTGATCGGTCTACTGGGGCCGAATGGAGCCGGCAAATCCACGCTCATGCGCGCGCTGAACGGGCACATTGCCGCCGAGGGCGCCATGCAGCTCGGCGAACACGATCTCGCGTTGATCGGCCCAGCCCAACGCGCCCGCCTCATCGCCTATCTGCCGCAGCAGAGAACCATAGGCTGGCGTCTCTCCGTGCGCGATCTCGTGGCACTCGGCCGCCTGCCATGGCGTGCCTTCGGCCAGCGCCCGAATGTCCGGGACGAAGCCGCGATCGCCCGCGCCATGGCAATGGCCGACATTGCACCACTCGCCCGCCGGGTCGCCACCGAGCTGTCGGGCGGCGAGCAGGCCCGCGTCCTGATGGCGCGTGCAATCGCGCAGGAAACACCGCTCCTCATCGCCGATGAACCGGCCTCCGGCCTTGATGCCGCGCATCAGATCATGCTGATGCAGTCGTTGAAACGGCTCGCTGCCGAAGGAAGGACCGTTCTGGTCTCGCTCCACGATCTGACGCTCGCTGCCCGCTGGTGCGATGAGGTCATACTTCTGAACCAAGGGGAGCTTGCAGCGCTCGGTAAACCCGAAGCCGTGCTGTCGCAGGAGAATCTGGCAAGGATCTACGGTGTGACCGCCCACCGCGCCCATGACGAAAGCGGCCTGATCATCGCACCGGTCGGGCTTACGGACACGCCCTCGTCCGGCTAATCGGCGACCCGTTTCTCCATCGCTGCCCTGGCATTGAGGAGTCCGTCGCCAAAATCCTCGTCACGACCCGGATCGCCAAGGTCCACCGCAGTGGTTCGCAACAGTTCCGAAAGCGCCTCCGGGGCAGCGTCTCCGCCAGCGTGGATAAGATTGGCAATCGCTCCAGAGACAACCGCTGCGGCAAACGATGTGCCCGTCACCACATCCATGCCGCCGGGAATGGGGGCCACCACATTCACGCCCGGCGCCGAAAGATCGATATAGCGGCCGCGATTGGCCTTTCCCATCACCCGGTCATGCACATCCGTTGCCGTCACGGCGATCACGCCATCATAGGCCGCTGGATAGCCGAAGGGCGCGCCGGGGCCGTTGTTGCCGGCAGCGGCAACGAGCACGACACCCCGCGACATCGCATTGCGGCAGGCGGACGAGAAAAGCGGGTTCTCTGGCCCGACAAAGCTCATGTTCACGATCTGCGCCCCCTCTTCCACCGCCCAGTCGAGCGCGGCCAGAAGCACATTCGTGCTGGAGATACCGCCCTCGAAAGCCCGTGCATGGAGAAGCCGCACGCCGGGCGCCATGCCGCGAAACGGTCCGTCGCCGGCAATCAGGCCAGAGATGGACGTGCCATGCTCCCGGTCTTTCACCGCCATGTCGGGAAGCGCGTCAAACGTGCGCTCTATGCGACCGGCAAGGGCAGGATGCGCCTCGTCCAGCGCCGTGTCGATCACGGCCACGCTCACATTCTCGCCGCTCACCGATCCCGCATCGAGCGCAATCCGCTCGAAAGCGTAGTTCACCACAGCCGCGGCCTGCTGAAGCGAGAAGACATGGTTCGGCACACGATCTGCCAGACGGCCGTCACCCTCGAGCTGCGCAAGCACAAAGGCCACCGGACGACCATCAGAAATGCCAAAGCGGGCTATGGTGCGCCCGAGCAACCCGGAGGCACGGGCCGAGCGCAGCTCCAGACCGAACTGCGCGGCCACGGCGGCAGCCACATCCGCATCGCCGTCAAGAGTGACAAGCACCTCGTCCGGCACAAAAGCCCCGGAGATGGCGCGTTGCGGCGCGACAGGCCGGGCAAGCGCGCCCGCTCCCGCCGTCGTGGGAGGAGATGCTGCTGGGCCAGCCCCGCCGCCTGAAACATTGCCATTTGTTGAAGGCGCGTCACCGGATGCCGCAGGCTGCGCCGGTGCAGCCCCGCCCGTCCCCGGGCCAAAAAGTTCCGCCAGCATCTGCGGCAGATAAACCACGTGCCGTTCGGCGGAGGCTGCGCGCGCCTGCGTTTCAGCGTCCGCAGCCTCGGCTGGTGCGGTGGTCTGGGCATGCGCTGCCATTGCCAGTTGGACTGTGATGGCGATACCCGCCAGGATGCGCGAAACGAACCTAGTCATCGCCCGGTCTGCGTCCGATGACGACGGTTTCCACGAATTCAGCCTTTTCGAGCCCGGCAACAATTGCGTCGTATTGCTCCGCCGTTTCGGCGGGCACAAGAACACGGTAGAGCCCACCCGGCAGCGGTCCGGCGGCGATCTCGGCACCGCTTGCCTCCAATAGTGCCGAGACATCGGCCATGGGGGCATCCGCCGCAAACGTCACGAAGGCGAAGGGTGCATCCTCGCGATCCGCACCGGCGACGGAATATTGCTCCGTTTGCGAAAGATTGAGCCAGACCGTCTGGCCCACGAGAATGGCGAGCGCCAGCCCGGCGGCCACCCAGGCAGCCTGCACCGGCAATGAAGGCAGAAAGCCGGCCAGCCTCTCACGCAGCGAGGGTCTGGCAGCCCTTTCCGGCCCCGCCTCTTCGGCCAGCGCCTCTGAAAAACGCGCCAGCGCATCGGCCGGCGGGTGGACCGCCTCATTGTCGGCAACGGTCGCCGAATACTCGCCCTCGGCTTCGGCAAGCGAGGCCATGGCCTGCGGGTCGGATGCGAGCCATTCCTCGACCTCGCGCAGTTCCGCGCCCGAAAGCGTGCCGTTCAGAAAGAATGGAAGCAGCGCCTCAAGCCGGTCGCGGCGGTTCGATTGTGCGTTCTCGCTCATGGCCAGCCTCGATCATATCCTGCCGCCTGCAGGGCTTCTCCAAGCTTCTTGCGGGCGTAAAACATTCTGGTTTTGACGGTGGCGACGGGGATGGAAAGGATTTCGCCGATCTCGGTCACCGACTTGCCGTGATAATAGGCGAGATCCACCACGGTGCGATGCTCCTCGGACAGCGCGTTGACGAATGAGCGCAGCGCCGCCGCCTTGTCATCCTTCATCGTTGCCACCTCGGGTGTGTCGGCGCTGTCGGCAATCGCCTCCGCCTGCCCTTCATCCAGTGCGCTTTCCCGTCGCTTGCGAAGGGCCGAAAGCGCCTTGAACCGCGCGATGCCAAGCAGCCAGGTGGAGACCTGAGAGCGCGCCTCGAAGCGCGGCGCCTGGCGCCACACCTCCAGAAACACTTCATTCGCAATCTCGTCTGCCATGGTTTCCGATCCCGTCTGGCGCATCACGAAACGGAACACCCGCGTGTGATGCCGCATGAACAAGAGCCGGAGCGCCGCCCTGTCGCCGCGCGCCGTTCTGGCCACGAGCACGGCATCGGATGTTTGCTCCGCCGCACCGCTCATGGCCGACCCTTCGAGAGTGTGTCGCGCGACGGGACATTTCGGTTCATCGCTTCCCCCAGTTTCTGAAAAGCTAGTCCATTTGCGGTTCGGTGGAAACAGAATTGCCTTCACCTACCGGCTTTGCGGCGCTCATCAGTGTGAACCTTTTCACAGCCTCGTCAGACAAACCCTGCAGGGTACGCATGGTGCGCACCCGGAAAGGAGTGTTCTGATGACACGGCATATCGACTGCAAACGGTCGTTGAAGCCGCCGCGGCGCATAACCGGGGCGGCTTTGTTGACCTTGGGTAAGCCGAGGCGTAGGCTCTTCGATGACGGGGTTGAAATGAACCTCGCTTCGGGGGGATACACCGGAACAATGGGGACCGGGCGCGCAAAAGACGCCCATCCGGCAGCCTTCCGAAACGGTTTCGGGAGGCAAGTTATGGGGCAGAACCACGGGTTCCCGGCACGGCGTGACGGGAGCGGAGACCTCCATCCCGGCTCACGCGCCAGGCGCTTTCTCACAAGCACCGCCGTCATTGCGCTCGCCGTCATGGCGGGTTTTTCAGCACATACACCCGCGAGCGCGCAGCAAAATGCGATCATCCAGCCAGGTTTCATGGCCGTGACCGGTTTTCCCGGCACGCTCATTCCCGGTTTCGAGGAAGGTCTCCTGCCCGGCGTGGACCCGGTGGACGAAACCTTCATCGACACCGAGCGCGCCTCGCTGCGCATCTTCGACATGACCTGGCTCGGCGCCCCGCCCAGCGGGCAGGTGGTCTTTACGCCGCCGCCCTTCGAAGTGCCGGCCTCCGAAATCGGCCAGGTGTTCGGACTTGCCTATGATGACGGCAGACGGAAAGAGACCACGGCCATCGTGCCGAACCTCTATGCCGCGGCCACGTCCATGCACGGCCTCCAGATCGTCACGGAAGACGAGGACGAGGACGGGCGGCCCGAACGGCAGCGCCGCGGCGAAGCCGGCGCGCGCTTCATGGATGGGCAGTTCGGCGAGAAGAATGGCGGCGGACCCGGTTCGATCTGGAAAATCGACGGTATCACCGGTGCCGTGACCCTGTTTGCCAATATCGACACGAACAGCGGACCCGGCATCGGCAACATCGCCTTTGACCGGTCGCATCGCCAGTTCTTCGCTTCCGATCTCGACAGCGGTCTCATTCACCGCATCGACATCGACGGCAATCTCATCGACACGTTCGATCATGGCGTCGACGGCAGGCCGGCACGCGGGCTCGATCCCGTGGGCGACGATGGCGCCGTGATGGACATACAGGGTGCTGCTTTCGACGCGGAAGAGCCGAAAAGCTGGGGCTACACGCAGGAAGAGCGTCGCGTCCATGGCCTCGCCATGCACGGTGGACGCCTCTACTACGCCGTGGGCGAAGAGGCGGAAATCTGGTCCGTGGGCATCGCCCGCGACGGCACATTCGCCGGCGACCCGCGCTGGGAGCTGACTGTGGAGGCAGAGGAAGACCTTCCGGTCACCGACATCGCCTTCGACACGCGCGGCTTCATGTACCTTGCCCAGCGGGGCGAGGTCGAAAACCGCTATGACTACTCAAGCTTCGCCGACAGCGGTGAAGCATCGGTGTTGCGCTACTGGCGCGAAAGCCCTGACGATCCCGAAACCGAAAGCATCTGGGTGCCGGCACCTCAGGAATATGCAGTCGGCTTTCCCGAACCATACCGACAGGGAGCCGGCGGCATCGATCTGCAATATGGCTATGACGCCGAAGGCTTCTTCAATCGCAATGCCTGCGCCGCCACGCTGGTGAAAACCGGCGACAGGCTGCGCGACAACCCTGCCCTTGAAGACCGGCTCATCGAGGGCGGGCCACTTGCCGTTCATGGCGTGCAGCTTACGAGAAGCACGCTCGTGCGGCCAAAGAACGAACCGCCCTTCGGCTCGTGGTTTGCCGATTATGACGGGTTCTTTGAAGACCCCGAGGTCAAGGGGCATGTCGGCGATGTGGAGGTCTGGCGTCCCTGTGAGGGCCGCGCCGGCTACTACGAGCCTATCCCCTATCCGGGCGACATTCCCGTGCCCGGCTGGCCACCCGGCTTCCCGCCACCAAACGATCTCCCGCCCTGTATCGAGCTGGAGACTGCAGCGTATTTCTGTACGCCCGCAGGGCTTGAAGCCGATCTCTACATCCATGACCGCGCCGGCATTGGTGGCGATTCGCTTTCCGCGAAATCGCTGACGCCCGGCGTCGGCGTTTCCCCGTCCAAGCAGACGGTCCCCAGCCTGGCCACGCCGTTCACTCTCGGCATCAGTGGCCACATCCCTGGCGAAACCGTCGATCTCGGCCTGTGCTTCTATAAGCAGTCCGATGCCGAGGCGGGTGGCTACTTCCCCTGTTGCAAGGTGACGTTGCCGCTTGAAACGCCGCTTGAATCCTGTGCGCCGTGAGGAGGGAGAGATGATCATGTTCACTTTTCCCGCCGACCGGACCACGGTCAACAATGTCATGGAGACGATCATGAAACCCCTTGCAGAAAAAGCGCGCTCGCCGCGCTGGCTGCTGGTGGCGGGCATGGCGCTCTCCACCGCGCTCATACCGCTTTCCGGCATCAATCCGGCCAGAGCACAGGACCGAACGATCGAGGAGCTTGAGGTTCTCGAAACGCCGGGCGACGCCGAAGGCCCACGCATTGAACTTGAACCGGAAGTGCCCGAGGTCGAGCCTGATCTGACGCCTTTCCTTGAAAAGCGCGGAAGACAGCTCAATTGCGATTATGTGGAATACCGCCTGCGCCTCGGCGTGCGCGGCACACCCGACATGATCGCCCATCCGGGCCTCGACGCGTTTCTCACCAATGTAACCTTCGAGTTTACCGATCAGCTTCCCGCCAATCTGTCGATTGTCGACGCCACTTTCAGCGGCGACGTCATCGGTGTCGGCGGTGGAGCCGTTCCACCCCATGTGGTCAGCACGACCGCAACCCTGGACGACACGCTCACCCAGTCGGACTTCCACCTGTCGGCCGCCGATCTCGACGGCGACGGCAGTCTGACCGAGCGCGCCATCGACATCACCATCAAGGCAAAGATCGACCAGACGGCGTTCCCCGCCGTCGCCAATGTCGACAATCAGGCCAATGTGGCCGTGATCCGCACGGCAACCGGCGGGCTTGTCGCCACCATTCCGTCGCACGACCCGGCCCTGCCGGACGATGGCGACTGGAAGACCGGCGATCCGACAACCATCGCCATCGACGTGACGGACTGCGATCCGCCGCCACCTCCCCCGCCGCCCGGCGACGGGCCGGAAGAGGCGTGTTTCTCGGTCGAGACCGGTGAGGTGGACTGCCTTCCCGGTGGCGGTGCCTATATCTACCGCATGGATGTCGGGCCGGAGATGGCAGGCAATGTCGTCACGGTGACCTCCACCACGCCCGGCATCACCATCGATCCGCCGAGCCAGCCCGTTCCGGCCGGCGGGGGGACGCTGGAATGGGAAATCACCGGCGCGCTGCCTGGCGATACGGTTCATCTGATCGTCACCGGCATCGAGACCTATGCGGGTCCGGCCGAGGGCGTTGGGCTGTGCTGCTCGCAGGTGGTCGACATTGAGATCCCCGAAGACCTCGAATGTCCGCCCGACGATGAAGGCGAACCCGATATCAAGGTCGAGAAGCGGGCCGATGAGGCCGAATGCGAGATCGATGGTTCGTGCGATTTCACCATTCGCGTCTCCAATGCGGGTGACGCCCCTTACACCGGCAAGATCGTGCTGGATGAGGTGACGACACCCGGCAGCGCGGCGGTGGTCTCGGGACCCAACGCCCCTTGGACCTGCGTTCCGATGGCAAGCCCCATGTCCTGCGAACACCCCGAAACGACGCTCAATCCCGGCGAATTCGTGGAGCTGAAACTCGGCTTCCAGCCCGGACCGGCATGGAGCTGGAGCGCGATCCGCAACTGCGCCGAATATGACTACACGGCCAGCGGCAAGGATCCGTTCGGCGATCCGACCAACGACAAGGCCTGCGCCACAATCGCGATCTGCCTGCCGGGCGATCCGGCGTGCACGCCGCCGGAGAACGACATTCCGGATATCGCCGTTCGCAAGCGGGCCGATCCTTCGGTCTGTACGCCAGATGGTCTCTGCACCTACGTCGTGACCATCCTCAATGCAGGCGCCACACCGATCAACGGTCCCGTCAGCTTCGTGGACACGTTCCCGGCGGGTGATGTCGCCTCGGCATCGTTCAGTCCGTCACCGCCCTGGTCGTGCGCACCGCTCTCCGGCAACACGTTCCAGTGCGATCACCCAGGCCTGAACCTCGTGCCGGGTGCATCGACGGACATTCTCGTGACCACAATCGTCGGCGACTATCCGACAAACGAGGTCGAGAACTGTGTGGAGGTGACCGCGCTTGAAGGCGAAACCGATCTCGCCAACAACGAGGCCTGTGCAACGGCGACCATACCGGGCATCCCGGGCGGCCAGCCGCAAATGCGCATCCAGAAGACCTGTGAGCCCACCGTGTCGCTCGCCGAAGGTGTGTCCTGCCGGATCACGGTCAGCAATGCCGGAACCGCCGCACCGGTCGGCCCGGTTCGCGTCAACGACGCGGCCGAGATCATCGGCAGCGGTGCACCGGTCGACATCCAGACGGTCACGCCTGACGGTCCGGAATGGTCGTGCGGCGCGGTGCCTGCGGCCAATCTTACCTGCGAGATTCCTGGCGCCGTCATGACACCTGGAACCGCGCGGCACTTCGATGTGACGGTCAATGTCTCACCCAATGAGCGGTTCGAGAACTGCGCACGCGGTTCCTTCGGCCCGGCTCCGGGAGACGACATCGTCTATCCCATCGGCGAGGCCTGTGCTGAAGGCGGCACCCAGATCTCGGTCGAGAAAACCGGCGATGCAGAGTGCCTGCTTGGCGAGCCCTGCACGTTCCAGATCACCATCCGCAACGAAGGTCCGTCATCGATCTCCGGTCCGGTTCGCATCGGCGATGCGCTTCGGGTCGAAGGGTTTGGCGGCGTACCGGCCCGGATTGTTTCGGTGAACCCGCCCTTCGGCTGTTCGCCCGAACCGACCGAGCTTCCCTTCGCCTGCGAAGCCGACCTCACTCTTGCCAGTGGCGAAAGCCGCACGCATGAGGTCGTTGTCGAGCTGCCGGAAGATGGCGGTCTCGCCAACGCAGTGGGCAATGGTGCATCGGGACGCAACTGCGCTGCGGTGATCGACCGTGGAGCGGATGTGCGCACCGCGCCGTCCCTCTCAGGTGCGCCGGATGGTGCTGGAGATGGCCGTGCCTATGACTGCCACGACTTCACGGTTCTGGCGGATGAGGATGAGGACCAGCAATGTTCGCCGGGTCTCGTTCTCAACAATGACGGGCGCTGTGTCTGTCCGGAAGGCACCACCTTCCGCAACGGCCAGTGCGTCGCCACGCAGACCGCTCCGGTCCCACTGCCCACGCCACGGCCAACACCGCCGCGCGAGCCTGATCCGAAGCCGCAGGCAGATCCCCGGCCGCAATGCCGGCTCCTGCCCGGCCAAATCCGCACGCGCGACGGCCGCTGTGTCTGCCCACGCGGAACACGCCTGACCAACGGCCGCTGCGTCAAGCCGCAGGTCGAGCGCGAATGCCCGCGCGGCACGACGGGCACGCCGCCCAACTGCCGGCCGATCCGCCAGCAGTGCCGCCTGCTTCCGGGCATGATCCGCACCCAGGATGGACGCTGCGTCTGTCCGCGCGGAACACGCCTGGTGGCCGGTGCCTGCCGCAAGCCGGAGGTGCAGCGTCAGTGCCCGCCGGGAACCACGGGGCGCTATCCCAACTGCGCACCCATCGTGCAGCCCCGCTGCCCGCGTGGGACGACTGGCACGTTCCCCAACTGCCGCCCGGTTGTGCAGCGCCGCTGCCCGCAGGGCACCACGGGAACCTTCCCGAACTGTCGTCCGGTCGTGCAGCGCCGCTGCCCGCCCGGCACCACGGGCAAATACCCGAATTGCCGGCAGATTCGCGTGACGCCGCCGGTCAACCGGGTGCCCCGGCAGCAGCTTGATCGCCCCCTGCGCATCAATCCGCAACTCCTGCGGCCGCGCGACAAGGGCAATCAGCTCCAGTAACCGGAGCGCCTCTGGAAAAATGCCCCGCCGGTTTTGCCGGCGGGGCTTCTACAATGCTCTTGAGGCACGTATCTTCTTTTCGCCCCCGCTCCCGGGGAAGACATCACCGCCCTGCGGCTTCGTCCAGTTCGAAGCCTGAATATCCCGGCGGGCGCACGTTCCCGGTGAGCACACGCGTTTCAATTTCGAGGCGATACCGGCCTCCCCACCTTCGCCAGTGTTTCCTGATACGCTTTTCCACCCAGGCAAGGCGCGTTCTCGCAAGCGTTCGGCTACCTTCATTATCAAGATAGCTCAGCCGAAGGACGGAGGGCTCCCTGTCGAGAATCTGGATCAGCTGGTCGATACCGGACAGCCAGCCCTGACTGAGAGCGTTTGTCCCGCGAACGAAAGCGTCACTCCGCAGATCCAGCCGCACAACGCGCTGGATCGATGCACCGAAATTGACCTTTGTCATCTTTCCTGCCGTCAGACGCACCACACGCACATGTTCCGTCGTGAGCCGGTATCCGGAGGGCAGCGTACGGGCATCGAGCTTGATGACAAAATTGGTTCCCAGGCGCTGATCTGGCAGCGCAGCGCATGGTATGTGGAAGCGCCCGGCCGGATCGGTTGTTATCAGCTTCCCCTCCACCACGGCCAGCCGCACGCCCGGCAGGCCGGGCTCCTCGTCATCTGGATATCCGTTGCGATTTCTGTCGTCGAAAACCTTCCCGATCACGTCACCGCAGTCGAAGACGGGTTCCGCTTCGATCTGGACACTGGCTTTGGCTTCCGAGGATATCCGTCGTCCGAGAGGATCGGTCAGAACCGCCGTATTGACATAAACGCCAGGACCTATCGAGGCAGGCGCGTTCATGCTCAAGCGAATTTCGACGGAGCTTCGCGCCTCCACGGAAATGTCGTCGAACAGCAGCGAGCGGCCGTTAACGACCGGGGCAGCCGGCGCTCCGTCAATCAGCGCAGAGCCCTCAATGAAGCGGAATCCGTTGGGAAGCTGATCCTCGACTTTTAATCCGCGAACGGGCACATCGCTGTTGTTGGCAACGACGATCGTAAACGGTGCCTGTTCGCCCCGGCGGATCGTCGGTCTTTCGGCCATCTTGCTGATTGTCAGGTTTTTGCCCCCTGCAGGCAGGGTAAACGAGAACACGCTTTCGTTTGAGGCGAGCGGAAATTCTTTTCCGCCGCCATCCACAACCGAGCCATGCGCGACAGCTGAATTCCTGACAGCCTCGAGAAGTCCTGCACCATTGTCGATATCGGCCTGCGTGAGAAGATATGTGGCTGAGAAATGCCCTGTTTCACCAACATCCAGAGAGTGCGTTTGCGGCCGTATGTCAGACAATCGACCATTCGCGGCATGCCCGTTAAATTCCGGACCTTCGTCCTCGATCCGAATATCTGTTACCGCTATTTTGCCGGTATTGACGACTTCGTATTCGAAATGGAGAACGTCACCGGGCGAAGCCAGACCATCGCCATCGATATCGGTGAATCCGCCCGTCTTTTTCAGGCTCAGCCCGGGAAACTGGAGCGGAAGAACAACGCATTGCTCAGAGGGGCACTCCGGGTCCGCCGCATCAGGAGTTTTGGCAAGATTGACGACCGTGTCAGCCATTTCCGAAAGTCGCTCGGCGACTGAGGCCTCAACTGTCAGAACGAGCTGCCCGTTGTCGCTGCCCTCACGCCGCGGAACCGTCAAACCTGTCCAGTCGATGATCCCGTCAGCATGGTCCCCGCCATCGCTTGCATCGACAAACATGAGATGCGTGTCCAGTACATCACGAACGGCAAAACCCTCGGCAGCGCTGCCCGCATTGGTCAGAACGATTTCGAAAATCAGGGTTTCCCCAAGCTCTGCCAGCCCGGGAACAGCACCATCCTCCGACACGAGGGATTTGGAAATACGCACATCCGGCGGGATATGGTTTTCGGTGCTGCAGGAGATACACTCTCCATTGCTTGCGACCACGCTGTTGGATAGCGTCACCGGCGCATTTTCGGCCACGACGGCCGTATAGGTGATACTGTGATTTCCAGCCGGCGTCCCTGCAGGCAGTGTAAAGGACAATTCCGGCGCCGCGCCCGTATCCGCCGTAAATGGACCGGAATTCGTGACACTGCCGAATTCGAGCCCGGTCCCAAGCGTGTCGGTGAGGATGAGATCCTGCGTGGTCGCTCCTTCGGCAACCAGGGTTGTCAGCGTATAGGTGAGTGTGTCCCCGATCTGGACACTCGCGCCGTCTCCGACATCTGAACTCTTTGTCGTGTTAAGCCTGACAAGCGGGTTTGCTGTTGCGCACGAACCGCATTCGCCCACATCCGCGACCACCGCATTGGATAGCGGCCCTGACGCGCTATCGGATACCGTCGCTGTGTAGGAGACGCTGTATGTGCCGGCAGCCGTTCCGGTCGGAAGCGTGAAGGTGAGTTCCGGTGCACCGCCGGTATCGGCGGCAAACGATCCGATATCTGTCACACTGCCGAAGTCGAGTCCCGGCCCTAGCGTGTCTGTCAGAACCAGATCCTGCGTCGTCGTTCCTCCGGTGACCACGGTCGTCAGCGTGTAAGTAATCGTATCGCCCGCCTGAACGCCAACACCATCGCCCACATCGGACGCCTTGGAGGTGCTGAGCTCGACCAACGGGTTCGCCGTGGCGCAGGGATTGCAATCCCCAACGTCAGCGGTGACGGCATTCGACACCGAGCCGGATACACTGTCCGAGACCGTTGCCGTGTAGGACACGCTGTGTGTTCCCGCCGCAGTCCCCACAGGAAGCGTAAACGACAGGGTCGGCGCACCACTCGTGTCGGCAACAAACACACCAGGCGTCGTCACATTGCCGAAGTCGAGCCCCGCCCCCAGCACATCGGTCAGCACCAGGTCCTGTGTCGTCGTCCCGCCGATCACCACGCTCGTGAGCGTGTAGGTAATCGTGTCCCCCGCCTGAACGCCCACACCGTCGCCCACGTCGGACGCCTTCGAGGTGCTGAGCTCCACCAGCGGGTTCGCCGTGGCGCAGGGATTGCAATCCCCAACGTCAGCTTCGGCCGCGTTCGATACCGTCCCTGACGCACTGTCCGAGACCGTCGCCGTGTAGGACACCCTGTAGGTACCCGCCGACGTGCCAGCGGGAAGCGTGAACGACAGGGCCGGCGCGCCACCCGTATCAGGAACGAAGGAACCCGGCGCCGTCACACTGCCGAAGTCGAGCCCCGCCCCCAGCACATCGGTCAGAACCAGATCCTGCGTCGTCGTTCCGCCTGTCACCACACTCGTCAGCGTGTAGGTAATCGTGTCGCCCGCCTGAACGCCCACGCCATCGCCCACGTCGGACGCCTTCGAGGTGCTGAGTTCCACCAGCGGGTTGCTCGTCACACAGGGATTGCAATCCCCCACATCTGCGGTGACGGCATTCGATACTGAGCCGGATGCACTGTCCGAGACAACCGCCGTGTAGGACACGCTATACGTTCCTGCCACGGCCCCCGCAGGAAGCGTGAACGACAGGGTCGGCGCGCCACCCGTATCAGGAACGAAGGAACCCGGCGCCGTCACAC